>Ga0185342_1000003_pt1 | contig 217934 bp, 202 predicted proteins | sample ConPoolayeEmetaG_FD_128045 | JGI IMG/M metagenome (GOLD analysis project Ga0185342, IMG submission 128045) | Hot spring microbial mat communities from California, USA to study Microbial Dark Matter (Phase II) - Cone Pool mat layer E metaG... ... | reverse complement strand
CCACTTTTGTGGAAGGAGAATAAATGGAAAACCGTCCTAATATTCTGCTGATTTTGAGTGACCAGCAACGCTGGGATACCTTAGGTTGTTACGGCTGCCCGGATAATACAAGTCCCAACCTGGACCTTTTAGCCCGGGAAGGTACTTTATTCCAGCAGGCTTTTACCTGTCAGCCTGTATGTGGGCCGGCACGTTCGTGTCTGCAGACAGGAAGGTACGCTACTGAAACTGGTTGTTTTACCAACCATCGTCGGTTACCAGCCGCTGAAGTTACTATTGCCAGACTTTTAAGAAGAGCCGGGTATGAAACAGCTTATCTTGGCAAGTGGCACCTGGCTTCCTGTGGACAAAAAGGTGGCCCGGATGATTTTCGGGCCAGGCCGGTTCCTGTTGATCGACGTGGGGGATATGAAGATTTCTGGCTGGCATCTGATGTCCTGGAGTTTACTTCTCATGCTTATGATGGCTATGTGTTTGACAGTTCTGGAAGAAGGCGGGATTTCCCTCCAGGTAAATACAGGGTTGATGTACTGACAGACTGGGCACTGGAATATTTGAGAACTCGGAATCAGGATAAACCTTTCTTCCTTTTTCTCTCTTATATTGAACCCCACCATCAGAATGACCATGGCCATTTTGAGGGCCCGATTGGTTGTCGGCAGGTGTTTTCCCGGTACACAGTCCCCGGTGACTTAAAGAATCTTAAAGGAGACTGGGAACAAGAATTTCCTGATTATCTTGGTTGCTGCTACGCTCTGGATAAAGGTGTGGGGAAAATACGTGATTTTTTGGAAAATCATGGTCTGTGGGAAAATACCATTTTCATCTATACTTCTGACCACGGCTGTCATTTCCGCACCAGAAATGCGGAGTACAAGCGGTCCTGTCATGAAAGTTCCATCCGCATTCCCCTGATTATTTCCGGACCTGGATTTAAAACAGCAAGCACACTTACTCATCTGGTAAGTTTAATTGATTTGCCCCCCACTATTTTGCAAGCAGCCGGTATCCCGGTTCCTCAGAGTATGCAGGGGAAACCATTACAGCAACTTTTTTCTCCACAGGTCTCCTGGCCGCAGGAAGTCTTCATCCAGATTAGTGAATCGCAGGTGGGACGGGCAATAAGGACCAGCCGCTGGAAGTACTCTGTTAGTGCTACGGGAAAAAATGGTTTGCTTGATGCCGGGAGTGATTTTTACCAGGAAGAATGTCTCTATGATTTGAGTGAAGACCCTCACGAGCAAAATAATCTTGTCAGGCAGCCCCGGACAGTCAAGGTGCGCAGATACCTGGCGGACCGGCTTGTGGCAAGAATGGTACAAGCCGGTGAAAAACCGCCATTTATTCAACAGGCATAAAAAAATTCAAGGCATGAAAATATTAACTGCATCGCAGAAAGACCATTTGATTCAATGGCTGGTGCTTGTTGGTCTGGCAGAAATTTTAGTTGTCTGTCACGGCAGTTTCAGAAGGAGTATTTTTAATTTAGCCGCGGCGGGATTCTGGGCGGGTTTCTTTTTACGGTTGCTGGGTTGCTACCCGGGAAAGAAAGAACCAGCGATAGTTGATTTCAGTTCCGGCTTTCTCTCCTTGTTACTCCAGGCACAGGCAGGAAGAAGGAGGAGAACTATTTCCCTTTTCTTCCCCCTTGTTATCCTGCCACATGTGATTTACATCTGGAGCCAGCCCTGCCTGGGAACAGCTGGCTGGCGACGTTTCTGGCAGAATTGCTGAAAAAGGAAAGGGCAGGTAGTTGTTTTTTAACTGGTTTTCCGCTAAAATTGGAGGGAAGAACAGAGGCTGAAAATGTTGAAAGAAAGTGTGACCAAAATTCTGGTAGCTGAACAGCAGGCAAGAAAGAAACTGGAAGAAGCCAGAAAGAAGGCAGAAGAAATAATCAAGCAGGCAAGAGAAAAGGTAATCCTTCTACAGGAGGAGGCCAGGAAGCAGACTATAAGGCAGATGGAAGAGAGAAGAGAAAGGGAAAGGCAGCAGTGGCTTCGGGAAAAAGATGAAATTCTTCAGCAGGTAAGGGAAGAAATCAAGCAGAGAGAAGAAAAGAGGAAAAAAGAAATTCCTGTTCTGGCAGGAAAGATTTTTACAAGATGGATTTCTCCGGGGAAATAACATGCGCCAGCTCGCAAGATATTCTTTTGTCAATGCCAGGGTAAGAGCACTTTTATCACGGCTGCTGGAGGAGGATGTCTGGAGAAGGTTAACACAGGCGACAGATTTTCGATCCTTACTGGATATTCTGGGAAGCACAGTTTATAAGGAGACTGTTTCCGGAATCACCGGTAACAAGGAGGATCTGCTGGAATTTGAACGGCGGGTAAAAATTTTTGACCTGGCTATTTTCCGGAAGCTGATACAGTCAATTGCGGAAGGCCCGGAAAGGAATTTGTTGGTGCTGCTGCTGCAACGGTATGAAGTGGATGAATTGAAAACAGCACTGAGACTGTGGTTTGGTAAGCCAGCAGTAGACCCATCTGATTACCTGCTGGGTCAACCTATCTGTTCCCGGATAGATTTTTCCGGGATAGTGGCTGCTCGTTCTCTGGAAGAGATTATTGTTCTTCTGGAAGAGACAGATTTTGACAGAGCCTTGAGAAATGCCAGGAAACGCTTCCAGGAAACAGGCTCTCTTTTTGTTCTGGAATCAACTCTGGATATTGATTATTACCGGCGGTTGCTGGCTGCCGTGGGTAATCTCTCCTCCCGGGACCGTCTGGTTGCCGGTACATTGATAGGACTGATTATAGACCTGGAGAATATTAACTGGTTACTGAGACAGCGAGTTTATTACTCTTTAGGACTGGAGGAGTTTCTGGAATGGGTCATTCCTGGGGGAAGACATATAACGGCCGAAGATATCCGTCGCAGTTACACTGTGGACGGTGCGGAACAGATTGTCAGGGCAGTATCTCGTGGTCCCTACCAGGAACTGAAAAAATTTGAGCGCCAGGATTTTCATCTTATAGAAAGTTTCCTTTACGAAGTTTTGTTGCACCAGGTGAGGAAGATTCTGGCTGGATTTCCTTTCACCATTGGACCAGTGCTTGGTTACCTTGTCCTGAAACAGCGGGAAACCAGGACTCTTGTCTCTGTGGCTGGTGCTCTTTCTGCTGGTCTGGGTCAGGACTTTACAAAAAATATAGTTTTCCACTGAGTAACTTCAAGGAAGAAAGATGTTAACACCTTCACCGATGGAGCTTGTCATTCTGGTGGTTTTCAAAGAAAAAGCGGAAGCAGTCACCAGCAGTCTTTTGCAGCTGGGAATTTTTCATCCTGTGAACTGGCAGTCTCTGGAAAAAGACCTTCAGCATCTTTCTCCGGTAGATGTGGAGAAGGAAATGGCTGCCTGGCAGGTTCTGGAGAATAGATTCCGGGAAGTAGAGAAGTATCTTGGTCAGGGTAAGGTGCCAGCCAGTAACAGGGTACCTCTCACCGCAGAGCAGGTGGGAGAAAAACTGACTTTTCTGGAGCGGAAGTTGAAGTCGTTTCAGGAAAAGCAGACGGAACTGCTGGAGCAGATAAAAACCAGACAGAGCATGCTTAACCAGATAATGAAACACCTTCCGTTGCCCATTATCCCGCAACGAAGTTATTCTTTTCTGGATGTGCGTCTGGGAGCAGTGAAGAAAAATACTGTACCTGTACTGGAACGCAGTCTTTCCCCAGTGGCGCATCTTCTTCTACCTGTAAGGGAGGAAAACAACCGGATAATTTTTCTTCTGGTGGGGTTGAAAAGAAACAGGGCTCTTTTAGATAACATCTGCCAGGATACAGGCTGGGAAAATGTGGAATATGCAGAAGAACAGTTTTCTTCCGGGGCGGTGGAAGAAAAGCTGAAAGACCAGCTGGCAGTTTTACAGCAGCAGCTTGATGAGGTCAACCAGAAGGTAAAAAAACTTGCTGAAGAGTCATCTGCAGAATTAGGGCAGATATCTTTTTCCATAGCCCTGAGAAAGAGTTTATTGAAAACCAGCCGTAATATGCTGGTGACGGAAAGGACGTGTTTACTGGCTGGTTGGGTACCAGCTGATAAAACAGAAGAGGTGAGAAAACATGTCCAGGACCTGGCATCTGTTTTTTATCTGGAAAAAAAGCCAGCAGAGAAAACAGGTGTACCAAAAGAAGAAATCCCTGTCTTTTTAGCTCACCACCGGTTGTTGAAGCCTTTTGACCTTCTGGTGAAGGCATACGGGTTACCAAGATATGGCACGGTGGACCCGACTGTTTTTGTGGCTATTGCCTTCCTTATAATGTTCGGGGCAATGTTCGGGGATATCGGGCACGGATTTCTTCTTGCCCTGGTAGGGTTTTTCCTCCAGCGCAGCAGAAACAAAAGTTTGCAGCAGCCAGGAGCCTTGCTTTTCTACTGTGGGTTAAGTGGGATAGTCTTTGGCTTTTTGTACGGCAGTTTTTTCGGAGTGGAATCTTTTCCGGCAGTCTGGGCCAGGCCATTACAGAATATTACCAGCCTTTTCCAGGCAAGCCTGGCATTTGGAGTAATGCTTGTCAGTCTGGGAGTTATTCTCAACATCATCAATTCTGTCAGGGACCATGATTATCTGCGGGCTATCTTTGATAAATCAGGACTGCTGAGTGGTGTTGTTTACTGGATAGGTATTGCTGTGCTGATGAGGTGGGTTAGTGCTAAGGTAGCTATCTGTCCAGGTTACATTTATATTCTCGCAGGAGGCTTTTTTCTTCTTTTCCTCGGTCCTTTTTTTCAGATGAGGCATCAGCAGCAGCATGGTTTTCTGGAAACTTTTATGGAAAGTGTTATTAACCTTCTGGAGATAGTTATGGGTTATCTTGCCAATACAGTCTCTTTCCTCCGGGTAGCTGCTTTTGCTCTGGCGCATGCCGGTCTTTTTCTCGCCATTTTCCAGCTGGCAAGTTTTTCCAGCAAAAGCCAGCATCTTGTCTCCGGGATTATTCTTATACTCGGCAATATCCTGATTGTTCTTCTGGAGGGGCTGGTAGTGACAATTCAGAGTTTAAGGTTAAACTATTATGAATTCTTTTCCCGTTTTTTTGTGTCTGCAGGTCAGGAATATCGTCCTCTGGTTTTACCATGAAAAAAAGGAGAAGGTATGAAGAGAATGGAGAAAGGTGTACTGGTGAAGGTAGCGGCTTTTCTGGTGATGTGTTTTTTACAGGCACTCTGGGCACAAACACTTACAGACCCGGGTGTGGTCCGCTGGGCATATCTTTCCGCAGCACTGGCAACTGGATTGAGTGCTCTGGCAGCTGGTATAGCAGTGGCTTATGTTGGGGCTGCTGCTGTAGGCGCTATGAGTGAGAAACCAGAGCTTGCTGGCAGGGCATTGATTTATGTTGGTCTGGCAGAAGGTATCGCCATCTACGGGCTCATTATTGCGATCATGATTTTAGGAAAGGTCCAATGACTTTCTTCTGCATCGCTGACCCGGAAAGCAGTCCCGGTTTCAGGCTGGTGGGTATTCAGACTCACTCTGTGAAGACCAGGTCTGAAGCTCTGGAGGCTTTGCAGGAGGCTGTAAGTAATCCAGCTGTTGGTATCATCCTGATTACCGAGCAGGCAGTCTCTTTTATGAGAAAGGAAGTGGAAGAATTACTTTACCGGCAGGAATTCCCTCTGGTACTGGAAATTCCTTCCCGGGGAAAAAGGAAGCGGCGGAAGCCAGTAGAGGAATTTTTGAAGCAGGCGCTGGGTATCACGGTCTGAAACAGGAAAAAAATGAAGAAAAATGACAGTCAGGAAACAGCCGGTCAGAACGTGGAACTTATCTGTGAGACAATTTTGAAAGAAGCAGAAGAACAGGCGAAAGATATTCTGGACCGGAGTCAGAAGGAAGCAGAAAATGTGAAGGAGGAAGGTCAGAAGGTGGCAGAAAAAATCAGGCAGGAACTTCTGACTGAATATGAAAAACAGCAAACCATTTTGAGACAGAAGTTTTTCTCTTCCTTGCAGCTGGAAAAAAGAAAGATTATTCTGCAGCAGGCAGGTATCTTTGTGGAAGATGTTATAAAAACAGTGCAGGATTTAGCACAGGAGTTTAGAAAAAGTCCGGGCTACCTGAAGTTTCTTCTGGACATCGTGGGAGAAGGAGCCAGGGTCATAAACCAGGATGAGCTGGTGGTTGTTTATTCTGGGGTGGACCGGGAACTGATGAATTCCGAATTCCTGGAAGAGATGAAAAAAATCTGTACCGCTATCAGAAACCGCGTTACACAGGTGCGTCTTCAGTCAGGTGATTTCCAGGATAGCGGGTTGATTATTCAATCAGCTGATGGCCGGGTAAGCTTTGATTACAGATTTTCCACCTGGTTGAAGAGAGAGAGAGAAAATATCCAGAGGGAATTGATGAAAGAGAGATAGACAGATGCCCTGTATAGTTGGTCGGGTTTATCGGGTAAATGGCCCGGTGGTAGAAGTGGAAGGGAATAGGTTGCTCAGAATGATGGACATGGTAGAAGTGGGAAGTTTTCACCTTGTAGGGGAGGTCGTTCATCTCAAGGGGGACCATGCTCTGGTTCAGGTATATGAGGATACCACGTCACTTCGCCCGGGAGAACCAGTTTATTCTGAGAATCAACCGCTGTCAGTGGAACTGGGACCCGGTCTTCTGGGTACCATCTACGATGGCATCCAGAGGCCACTGGAGTTTATCTACAGAAAACAGGGTATCGCTATCAGTCGGGGAATCCAGGCACCAGCACTGGACAGGACTCGTTTGTGGCAGTTTAAACCTCTGGCTGGTACGGGACAGGACCTGACACCAGGGTCCATCCTGGGTGAAGTTCCGGAGACAGAACTGGTCACCCACAGGGTGTTGGTGCCACCTTTTGTCTCCGGGAAACTTACCTGGATAGCTGAACCTGGAGAATACCGCGTGGAAGATACAATTGCTGTTTTAGAAAACACTCAGGGTAAATTCCCGGTTTCTCTTTACCAGCGCTGGCCGGTGAGGAAGGCACGTCCTTACCGGAAAAAGATTGAACCGGACCAACCTCTCCTGACCGGGCAGAGGGTGATTGATACCCTTTTCCCTCTCGCCAAGGGAGGTTGTGTGGCTGTCCCTGGCGGTTTCGGAACAGGGAAGACAGTAATCCAGCACCAGACAGCCAAGTGGAGCGATGCTGATATTGTGGTTTTTGTTGGTTGCGGGGAAAGGGGTAACGAAATGACTGATGTTCTTCTGAACTTTCCGCAGTTGATAGACCCCAGGAAAAACAGACCTCTTATGGAAAGAACAATCTTTATTGCCAATACTTCCAATATGCCGGTGGCAGCCAGGGAAGCAAGTATTTATACAGCCATTACCCTGGCAGAATATTACAGGGATATGGGCTACCATGTAGCTTTGATGGCTGATTCTACCAGCAGATGGGCTGAAGCCTTGCGAGAACTTTCCGGACGGTTAGAAGAAATGCCCCTGGAAGAGGGTTTCCCTGCGTACCTGCCATCCAGACTGGCGGAGTTTTATGAAAGGGCAGGAGCGGTTGAGACTTTGAGTGGAAATTTTGGTTCGGTTTCCATTATTGCTTCAGTTTCTCCGCCAGGAGGAGATTTTTCTGAACCGGTGACTTCCCACACAAAAAGATTTGTCCGTGCTTTCTGGGCTCTGGACCGGGAACTGGCAAATTCCCGGCATTATCCTTCTATCTCCTGGGTGGAGAGCTACTCAGAGTATGTGGAAGACATTCGCAACTGGTATCATGAAAAAATCGGTCCTGAATGGTTGTCATTGCGGTACACTATTCTGGAACTCCTGCAGAAAGAACAAAGATTAATGCAGATAGTGAAACTTGTTGGACCTGATGTTTTACCGTCCAGTCAGCGACTTGTCCTGGAAACATGCACTCTTTTTAAAAACGCCTTTTTGCAGCAGAACGCTTATGACCCGGTGGATACATGGACTTCACCGCGAAAACAGTTTTTGATGCTTAAAGCCATAGTCTTTTTCCACCAGAAAGCAGAAACTGCAGTAAAGGAAGGGCTTTCTGTTTCCCGGATCAGGCAGCTGCCGGTTTACCACCAACTCCTGCGGATGAAAACAACCTATCCGGAAAACAACCTGAAAGAGATAGAAGATTTGCTGAAGAGGATTGAAGGTGCCTTCCAGAGGGAGGAGTTTTAAATGTCAGAGTACAGACTCAGGGAATACGTGGGGCTGGAAGAAGTAGTTGGTCCTATCTTCATTATCAGAAATATTCACCAGGTTGGTTACAACGAACTGGTGGAAATCGCTGATGATGCTGGAAATTCCCGGGTAGGGATAACACTGGAAGTTGGCCAGGGATATGCCGTAGTTCAGGTATTGGGGGGAACGACAGGATTGTCTCTGAGCAATTGCCGGGTTTGTTTTCAGGAAAAGCCGTTGACCATCGGAGTAAGCGAAGAAATGCTGGGACGGGTCTTCAACGGGCTTGGTCAGCCTGTAGATGGTTTGCCCTGGATGCCAGCCGAGGAGATGTACGATGTGAACGGGCTAACAATTAATCCTGTAGCCAGGGATTATCCCAGTAAAATTATTGAAACAGGAATAACGGCTATTGATGTTATGAATACTCTGGTGCGGGGTCAGAAATTACCTATTTTTTCAGGAAGCGGATTGCCTCACAATACCATCGCTGCTCAGATTGCCAGACAGGCAAATGTGACAGGGGAACGTTTCTGTGTGGTTTTTGCAGCCATGGGAGTAAAGTATGACACTGCCCGTTTTTTTCTCCGGAGTTTTGAAGAATCAGGAGTTCTGGAAAGAGTGGCTGTTTTTCTCAGTCTGGCTGATAGTCCATCAATTGAAAGGTTAATGACTCCCAGGGTAGCTCTTACGTGTGCAGAGTTTCTTGCTTTCTCCAAGAACATGCATGTGCTGGTGATTATGACTGATATGGCTAACTACTGCGAAGCCTTACGGGAACTATCCACCATCCGCGGGGAGATACCTGCCCGGAAAGGTTATCCCGGGTACCTTTACAGTGACCTTGCCAGCCTCTATGAAAGGGCAGGTATGGTAAAAGGTCGGACTGGTTCCATCACGCAACTACCAATTCTGACCATGCCCAATGATGATATTACTCATCCTGTGCCTGATTTAACAGGATTTATTACTGAGGGTCAGATTGTGCTGGAAAGGGATTTAGCTAACAGGGGAATTTATCCGCCCATCGCTGGATTACCTTCCCTTTCCCGTCTGATGAAAGATAATATTGGTAAGAGACTCACCAGGGAAGACCATCCGTCTCTGGCTTCCCAGCTTTTTTCCTGCTATGCCCATGTTAAAGAAATTCGTGCCCTGGCAGATATTGTCGGGGAGGAAGAACTTTCACCTCTGGACCGTCTTTATCTCCAGTTCGGGGATTCTTTTGAGCGCGAATTTTTAAGTCAGAGTCCGACAGAACAAAGGAGTCTGGAAGAAAGTTTAGACCTGGGCTGGAAGGTTCTTTCTTTACTACCCAGGGAGGAACTGGTAAGGATCAGTCAGGAAACATTGCAGAAGTATTATCAGGGGAAAAATGAGTAATCTACCGGCTACCAGAACTAATTTCTTAAAAGTAAAGAGAAGTTTAGTCCTGGCCAGGGAAGGCCATCAGCTTCTTGATGAGAAAAGGAGGATACTTTTGAACGAGCTGACTGGCCTGGCGGCGATTGTTTCCCGGGCAGAAGAAGAACTGGACAGAGCTCTGGAGGCAGCTTATAAGATAGTGGACCAGGCACTGGTGACTATGGGACGGCAAAAGCTGGAAGAGCTGAGTTTTGCTGTGGGAATAAAAAGTGACGTGCGTATCTCCCACCACCGGCTGATGGGAGTGGACGCTCCGGCAATCCAGGTAGAAATACAGGACCACCCTCCCTATTTCAGTCCTCACCAGGTCAGTCTTTATGTAGACCAGGCAATTGTAGCCTTTAAAGAAATTTTGCAGATGCTGGGATTGGTGGCAGAGAAGAAAATTGCCCTCTTGCGGTTAATTCATGAAGCCAGGCGTACCATTCGGAAGGTGAGGGCGATAGAAAAAGTGCATCTACCCGCTCTGGAAGAAAATCTCAAGTCTATAGGAGACAGGCTGGACGAAGAACTGAGGGAGTCCTTTTCTGTTCTGAAGTTACTCAAGGAAAGGGGTAAAGGTTGAAGAAAAACAAGGGGGAGACCGGTGCCTTTAGGACATATTGGGGTGTGTGTAGCGGCTGACCCGTCAGCCTCATTACCTACAGCCAAGTTTGGTATTTACCTGGCCTGCCGTCTGGGAAGCAGACTCACCGGTATCCATGTAATAGATGAAAAAGCCCTTCAAGAACTGCTCCGGAGCAAAATCCTGGTTAGTGTGGAGGCAGTAGAATACGAAAGAGAGCTGGAGGAGCAGGCCAGGTCTTTTCTGGAACGGTTTCAGAAAGCAGCAGAAAGTAAAGGTCTGGTTTTTCAAGCAATTTTACGGAAAGGTATTCCCCATCAGGAAGTAGCCAGGGTGATTGAAGAATTGGGGATAGACGTTCTGGTAATGGGGGAAGTAAGAGAATCTCTTTCTTTGAAAGAAAGGTTTTTTGATGAAGGCAGTTTAATCTTCCATCGCTGTATCTGTCCGGTAGTAGTGGTGAAAAATCCAGAACTGGTGGAAAAACTTTACCGCGAGTTGTAAAGTGGGCGCACGTGGATTCGAACCACGAACCCCTGCGTTATCAGCACAGTGCTCTGCCCTTGAGCTATGCGCCCGTTTTTTTATTCTACTTCATTTCTTTCTTTAAAGCAACCGGGATACGGAAAAATTATCTCAAGACTTCTTCTGTGTCCAATCCTCCAGGTACTTTTTCACCAGGTCCTTGGCACCCAGAGCAAAAGCAAGCGCACCCCCAAAACAAAAAGAAGCTAAAACTACAATAAAAACATTACCGATAAATTCTGCTGCTATACCTATCTCTTGGAGGGCAACCACAATACCAAAAGTGGTAATGGCTATCCGGGTTAAGCGACCGAGGAAAGTAGCTTTTTCTATGCCTGCATTAGCCGCTGAGGTACGGACTATTTCTCCCAGGATGTTACCTAAAAACATCGCAAAGATGAAAACAAGTAACCCCAGGATAAACCTGGGAATAAAACTCAGGACAGAATCAATAACTGTGCTGGGTATCTCTATACCGGCAAAGTTGATAGCAATGAATACCACCACCAGCATGACAAGCCAGTAAACACCTGTGGCTAAAAGTTCTGAAGGGGAGCTGGTAACATTGCCTTTATCCAGAAGTGTCTTTAACCCTGAATCCTCCACAAGATTATCCAGTTTTAGAAGACGAAAAAAGCGGATGAGCAAAACCCGTACCAGCCGGGCGACTATCCAGCCAACAAGGAAGATAAAAAGAGCGCCGATGACCCGGGACAACCCTGACCAGAATCTGCCAGCAATTTCCTGTAAGGGATACAGAACCTTTTCCTTGACCATGCTCAGCCTCCTTTCTGCAGGATAGTATGTTTTCTGATTTCAGTAAACGGCCGGAAGGGACGACCCCCAGCCTCAAAGAATTTACTGAAAAATTCCAGATATTGCAACCTGCTGGAATGAACATAGGCTCCTAAAAGATTGATAACAAGAACGCTTAAGTGTCCGAGAAGGAAAACAAAAATTGCTATAAGAAAGCCCAGATAAGGCAGGTTCCAGGCGAGAAAAACAATTTTGTTGACAGCCAGAGCAAGGACCGAAGTGGACAGACCAAGTCCGAAGAGCCGGCAGTAGCTGAGAGGGTCAGCCAAAAGATTTCCAGCTGCTACATTGTAGGGTGTGTAAAAAGCCCAGAAAAGTTTAAGCAAAAAATTTTCTTCCTGCCGGGCTTTCAGAAGAGAAAGGCTGAGAAAACAGAAAAAGAGAAAAGAAACCAGAATAATTATCATCCAGGAAGAGGAATCTCCGCGGAAAATGGTGAAAGCAATAACCGGAACCAGTATCTGGATGAGAAGAAGAATCCATGGTTCTATCAAATTTTGCGGGTATCGTCGCCACTTCCAGATATTGAGAGACAATCCCCAGATAATCTGAAGGTAACCCACAACCAGGCCGATACCAAGAAAAAGAAAGGTTTCTCTGCTGCTGCCCAGGGGGTTAACCACGGCCAGTTTCCTGAGGAAAGAAGTAATTTTCCAGTGGGCAGGAACCAGGGTTAGCAAATCTCCAAACCAGCCACCGGTCAGGGTTCCTACCAAAACAGTGAAAAAACCGCTGATGACCATCAGGAGAAAGAACTTACGCGGCTGGACCTGAAAACAGAAATACCTCAGGAGAAAGAGAGAGACAGCAATTACTATTACACCATAGGCCGCATCAGTCAGACAGAAGGCGAAAGAGAGAGCAAAGAAAAGGGAAAGTGGTCCGGTGGGGTCAATAGTGCCATACAACGGTTTACCGTAGGTATCTGTAACCACTTCAAACGGTTCTACTAGCGGATGATTAACCAGGGCTACTGGCGGATTTTCCCGGGGGCAAGCTGGTTTAGTTATCAGGCAATAATCAGGGCAGTATTTTTCTAAAACTTCCTGAAATTCTTTGAGCTTTGGTTGTGGAACCCAGCCGCAGAAACCCTTTACGAACATGGAACTGGAAATAAGTTGTAAATTCTCGCCCAGAACCTTACGGCTGTTATACCAGTCGGAAAGGACAAGAATCTTCTCCCGCCAGAGAGATAACTTTTCCAGTTGCCCGGAGATATCTTCTTTTTCCTTTCTTGTTCTTTCCAGAAGGCAGTGTACTTTCTCCAGAATGAGGGAAGGTTTGCGGTGGTAAGGAGTGACAGAAACTTCTGAGAGGCCAAGAGCAAGCAATTTTTTTACTCTTTCTTCCATCTCCCGGACCGGGAAGATAATCAGAAGCAGGCTGCGCGTAGCTTTTGTTTGTAAAAGTTGCACCGGACAATCGTAATTCTCCACCAGCCAGCTGGCTTTCTCTGTCGGAGAGAAAAAGAAACGCCCGGCAAAGTTTTTCAGTGTTTTTAATTCTGCGGGTGGTATATCAAGTTTTTCAATGGTTTCCAGCTCTTCCACCATCTGTTTTAGACGTTTCTCCCTTCTGGTTAAAACTTCTATTTTTTTCTGAATCTGGCTGGCTAAGGAGAAGATTGTCTCTAACGGTGTCTCCTGAACGAGTTTTTCCTCCTCCTGGTGGTGGCGGACAAGTACCTTGCCGGTAGCCCTGGGGCCAAGAACTTTCTTGACAAAATCAACCTGCTGGAGAATTGTTTCCGTACCAGACTTCGCAGACCTGTCAGGTAAAAACCCAAACTCCCGGGGTAGTTTTTCCACTTCTACCAGACCTTTTTTTTGCAATTGCTCCAGAGTCCGTTCCACTTCCCCGACTAAAAAAAGATAGAAACGTAGCATCGGGACTATCATTTATTCTTCCCTGTTAATTCTCACATATTCCTCTGTCAGGTCACAACCCCAGGCTACAGCCTGTGCCTGGCCTGAACCCAGGTCAATCTCAATAGTAATTTGCCGGCCGGAAAGGCGCCTTTTAATTTCTTCTTCCGGGTAAAGTAACGGTTGACCATGGTAGACATCTATTCCGCAAAGGCTGATTTTTACCCGGGAAGTTTTAAGACGCACATTAGTAGACCCCAGAGCAGCCAGAATTCTTCCCCAGTTAGGCCATCCGCCGGCAACTGCTGCTTTTACCAGATTACTGCCGGCAACTTTTTTGGCTGCCTGCCTGGCATCAGAGATGCAGAAGCCTCCCTTTACCTGTACCTCCAGCGATTTACTGGCTCCTTCCCCGTCATAAGCAATTTCTTTTGCCAGTTGCCTGCAGATGTCTTTCAATCCCTGAGCAAAGATTTCATATTCTTCGGTTTCCAGGTGAATTGTCCTGTTGCCAGCCAGACCGTTGGCTAAAAGGATAACAGTATCATTGGTGCTGCGGTCGTTATCTACTGTAATCATGTTGAAGGAATCTTCCACCGCATTTTTCAGGGCACAGGAAAGTGCTTGCTGGTGTATACAAGCGTCAGTAGTCAAAAAACAGAGCATGGTCGCCAGATGAGGATTAATCATCCCTGCTCCCTTAGCCATCCCGCCGAGGGAGACCTTTTTTTTCCTTCCAGGAATAGGGAGCTGTTTCTGGTCTTCCTTGGGATGGGTATCGGTGGTGGTAATAGCTAAAGCTGCATCCAGGTGACCATCTACAGAAAGGTTTTTCTTTAATTCAGGCAAAGTTCTCAGGATATTTTCTAATGGTAGTTTACGGCCAATAATGCCGGTAGAAGCCAGAAGAATAGAAGAAGGTGGCAGATGAAAAAATTTCCCGGTCTGATGCGCTAATTCTCTGGTCAGTGTCCAGTTTTCCGGACCATTACAGGCATTAGCATTACCGCTATTAACCAATACTGCCCGGATAGGGCCCCTGATATGTTTCTGACTCCAGATGAGACTGTAGGATTTAAACTGATTAGTTGTAAAGCAACCAGCGGAAACACAATCTTTTTCTGAGAAAACAAGAGCAAGGTCTTTTTTCCCGTTTCCTTTAATACCGCAGGAAATCCCGGCAGCTAAAAAACCTTCAGGATAAGTCACGCCGTATTTTTCCTGCATTTTTTCTCCTTCTGTCTTTTCTTTTCCGCAGTCCTGTATCTGCGCAAAAAAAATCTGACTAATGCTAACTCGTGGGCGGTGGTCACCTTTATGTTGGTCAAATCTCCTGAAATGACCTGGACCGGAAAACCAAGCTGTTCAACAAGGAAAGAATCATCACTGCCATAGACACCTGTTTTTTTAGCCCGGGAAAAAGCTGTCTCCAGCAACTGCCTGCGAAAGCCCTGCGGTGTCTGGACTGCTACCAGTCCTTCTCTGGGGATGGTGGCTCTAACGATGTTGTGCTGTATCCTTTTTATGGTATCAGTTACAGGTACAGCCGGGACACAAGCTCCCTTTTCCCTGGTGGTCCGGATAACCTGTTCTATCAATTTTTTCCCTGCCATTGGTCTGGCTACATCGTGGATAAGAACAATATCGCACCGGGGAGAAAGATTTTTTAGCCCCTGCCATACGGAATGATATCTCTCCTGTCCACCACCAACGACCTCCCTGACACAAGGCCAGCGAGAGAGAATCCTTTCCCTTATCTTTAAGTATGGTGGTGGAACCACCAGCACTATTTCTCTGATGGATGGGACGGAACTGAAAGTTTCCAGCACATAAGTAAGAAGCTGCCTGCCAGCAACCTGGACGAAAGCTTTGGGTTTTTTATACCCCAGCCTCTTTCCTGTCCCGGCCCCCACCAGAACAACACCGACCATCCGGTCTCTCAGTAGAAGTAAAGGACAAAGTTTCTGCTTTTTAAGCGGCAGAACTTTCTCACCTGGTTTCCGATTTTAGTTTGGCAAAGATGATACGGCCGGTGGTAGTCTGGATAGCGCTGTCAATAACAATGTCCACAACCTTGCCTATATAAAGCGCACCATTTTCTACAACCACCATAGTGCCGTCTTCCAGATACCCCACTCCCTGACCGGCTTCCTTTCCTTCCTTAACAATCTTCAGGTTTATTTCCTCTCCACTCATCAGTCTGGGTCGCATCAAAGTGGCCAGGCTGTTAAGGTTCAAAACTTTTATGTTTTGTACCTCAGCTACCTTCATGAGATTGAAATCATTGGTGAGGATGGCTGCCTTTAATTGAGAGGCCATTTTAACCAGCTTGGAATCTACAGCTTCTATATCTGGGAAATCAATATCATAGATTTTCACATCCAGACGGTCATCCTTGCGCAGACGGTTAAGAACATCCAGACCTCGCCGACCACGCTGTCTCTTCAACTCGCTGGAGCAGTCTGAGAGACTGTGAATCTCCCGAATAATAAACTTGGGGATAACAATGGTATAGTCCAGGAAACCACTTAAAGCCAGTTCATAGACCCTGCCATCGATTAAAACGCTGGTATCCACCACAAGGAGTTGTTGTTCTGTTCCCTTGTTTCCATGAAGGAAAGGGAGAACAAAGCCCAATTCTTCCACTCCTTTAATGGCATACATAATCCCTAAGTAGGAGAAGGCAAAATAAAGTGAGAAACGCAAAATGTTTCCTTTTACCGGGTCTTCCAGGGGGATTAAAAGAAGGAAATTGGCAAGAAGAATGGCTGTTACAAGACCTACAATTAACCCGGCAATCGCTAATACCATTTTCTTTACTGGTACCTTAGCCACAAGTATTTCCAGGCCAATCACTGCTAAGGAACCAAACAGTCCGATGATTACACCAGCCATTCTTACCTCAGGCGAGAGATAGTAACCAGTTAAGGTACTCAGTATCACAAAGAAACCACGAATTATATGAATAGCCATATTCCTCCTTCCCCCGGCTAAAATAGTATATCCTTTTTTCAGAAAAAGCTCAAGAACCTTTCAGATACAGGCTGGTGGCTTCTTTCAGCCAGCGGACAGGATAAACCTGTAAGGGCAGGGTGCTGGAAACATCGTGGCTGTTTCCTGCAGGTATGATGGCATTCTGGAAACCGAGACGACCTGCTTCCTTAAGTCTCTGGTTTATTTGGCTGATAGGTCTTAGTTCGCCGGTAAGTGCCAGCTCACCCATGGCGACACAGGCAGAAAGGCCAGCGATATCCTTTAAAGAAGAGACACAGGCAAGTGCTAAAGCTAAATCACAACCTGTTTCCTCCACCTTCAAGCCGGCTCCAACGTTAACATAGACATCATAGGTTCCAAAGTTGTAGTGAAGTTTTTTTTCTAAAACAGCCAGCACCATACATGCACGGTTATAGTCCAGACCAGTGACAGCCCTTTTGGGTACGCCATAATAGGTGGGTGTGACCAGAGATTGAATTTCTACTAAAATTGTGCGGCTTCCCTCCTGGGCAGGAAAGATAACTGCCCCTGGTAACAACTGATGAAAGTCAGGGAGAAAAATACCACTGGCTTCAGGAATCTCCCGCAATCCGTTTTCTTCCATGGTAAAGACCCCTATCTCAGTGGTAGCTCCAAACCGATTCTTGAGTGCCCTGAGAATTCTTAACTGGGAACGATTTTCCCCTTCAAAGGAGAGAACAACGTCCACCATATGTTCCAGAAGTTTTGGACCGGCAATAACACCTTCCTTGGTGATATGTCCTACAAGAAAAATAGGGACACCTGTCTGTTTGGCAACATTCATAAAAAAGGCAGCATTTTCTCGCACCTGGGTAACTGAACCCGGCGTGGTAGGAATTTCCGGATCAAAAATGGTCTGGATAGAATCAACAACCACAACCTCTGGTTTCAAATCAGCCAGTGCCTGTTTGACTGCAGGTAATTCTGTGGTTGCCAGCAGATAAAAGCGGGGAGAGGAAACACCCAGTCGTTCAGCGCGCAATTTCACCTGACTGAGAGATTCTTCGGCACTCACATAAAGTATCTTTCTGTTCTGGGTGGCCAGTCTTCCCATCAAGGCTATGAGAAGGGTGGATTTTCCAATACCTGGTTCACCTGCCAGAAGAACGAGACTTCCTGGTACCAGTCCTCCCCCTAAAACCCTGTCACACTCAGCCAGTCCTGTGGCCATCCTTGGCTGCTTCTGGATGACAATCTCATCCAGCATGCAGGGCTGAATACTGATAAGCCCGGGATTCTGTTGCTTGCGGATTTCTGCTGTTAATGAGTTCCAGGAGCTGCAGTTGGGACATCTTCCTAACCACCGCACTGACTGGTAACCGCATTCGGTACATACATAGAAAAATTTTTCTTTCCCTTTCATTTATTTCTGTCTTGTTCTTTTACCCCGCCAGAAAATACCGTGCTGGCTTATCCCCGCGGTGATTTCCTGCATGTTGTCTATAATTTTGATTACCGAATCGGAAGTTTCTTTGTCGGAGAGTAATCTGGCTAAAGTTCCCTGACCGCTCTGGATCTGGTCTAAAAGCCGGGTTGCTTTCCGGGAGACTTCTGTGATGGCACACACCGTCTGTTTGAAGTCAGCTGAAAGCTCGTTGAAACGTTCAGCCCCTTTTTTGACTTCAGCTGTGGTTTCCTGAAGTAGCTGTACTTCTGTCTTAATTTCATCTATCAGTGTCTCTTCCTTCAGGAGCCTGGCCACCAGGCCTCTGTTAGTAAGTTCGTGCAAAAGTTTACCAGCCTGTTCTGCGGTTTGCTGGAAGGAATCAGCGAGAGTGTCCAGCCGCTTCAATTTCTCGTTGAATATCTTAACCGTGCTGGTGGTAGCTATAGCCAGTTCTTCCATCCGGGAGAAAACTGCCTCCACCCTCGGCTGACTGCTGACTAACAATTTTTTCAATTGCTCGTTGGTTTGTTCCAGAGAAGAAGTCAGCTGGCTTGCTTGTTCCAGGAAGGAATCAGCTTTCTCAGTTGCCTTCTCGGTGTTAGCCAGTATACGTTTGAAACGAGTAATCATTTCTTCATCTGAAGTTATCTTTCGCAGGCTGGCTATCAGCCCATCAGTATTATCAAGGATATCTTTAACTTTCTCCTGTACGTCCCTGCTTCCCACAATACGTTGGACACCAGTAACCACTTCGTTCAGGTTGCGAACCAGGTCTTCACCCGTGGTGAGCAAACGGTCTAAATCCACCGGGTCAATTCCCCGCAATGTTTCTCCAGCAGTGGCAAATTCTTTCTCCTGGCAGGGGGAAATCTCCACATATTTTTCTCCGATAATTCCCAGGGTCCTGATGGTAATACGGCTGTGCCTGCCAATCCGCACATCAGGTTTCATCTTCAAAACAAGGATAATTTCAGGTGCAGTCTCGTAACGCATCTCAATTCTTTTTACCTCACCGACGCGAACCCCGCTAACTCTCACCGGAGCACCTTCTTCCAGACCACCGACATAGCTAAAAACAACCCTCAGTTCATATCCTCTACCCCTTACACGAACTTTTCCTGTGGCTATGATAAAGACAAGCAAGGCTAAAATACCAAGACTGAGGAAGAAACCTACTTTAAACTCTCTGGTGGCTTTTTTGTTCATATTCCTCCTTTTCAGAACTAAGAGTTTTGTTCAAATGCTTCCAGGTAACTGCGGATAAGCGGGTTGTTGCTGTGACGCGCTAACTCTTCAAAAGTCCCGGTTTCTTCTATCACACCATTATTCAGGAGAACAATACGTTGGGCAATCCGCGCCGCTAATTTAACATCATGGGTAACTGTGATGTCGGTGGTGGCATACCGGGAATGGATGTCCAGCATTAGTCTGGTTATGTTTTCGCTGGTGACCGGGTCTAAACCGGTTGTCGGTTCATCGTAGAAAAGCACCTTTGGTTGGTTGATAAGGGCTCTGGCAATAGCTACCCTTTTGCGCATACCTCCGCTTAACTGTTCAGGCATCTTTTCTTCAATTCCTCTCAGTCCTACAGCCTGCAGTGCCTCTTTCACTCTTTCTTTAATTTTTTCTTCAGGAAGAAAGGTGTGGTAGAGAAGGGAAAAACCAACATTTTCCCATACAGTCATAGAATCAAAAAGAGCGCTATTCTGGAAAACCATAGCTATTTTCTGGTGCAAGTGCAATTTTTCTTCCGGGGTCATAGTGGCAAGATTTTTTCCTTCAAAAAAGATCTCTCCACCTGCTGGTTCCATCAAGCCCAGAACTGTTTTCAGAAAAACGCTTTTTCCGCAGCCGCTGGGTCCAGCAATAACTAATGATTCCCCCGGTAGAACCTGGAGACTGATATCTTTAAGAATCGTTTTCTCTCCCAGAATTACGGTCAAATTTTTGACTTCAATCATTTTAAAAAAAGTAGAAGATGGCTGTAATGATGAGGTTGGCAAAAATAATAAGAAAGAAAGAAGAAACCACAGCAAAGGTACAGGCTCGGCCGACCCCTTCTGCACCACCACTGGCACGAAATCCCTCCAGGCTACCCACATTAATGATAATGCAGGTGAAGGCCACTATTTTTAACATGCCCACAGCCAGGTCTTTTAAGCCAACAAATCTGAAGCTTTGAGAAAGATACATCCCCGGTCCAATTCCCACCAGGTGAACACCGACGAGAAAGCCACCTCCGATTGCCAGAAAAAAGGTAATCAAGAAAAGAACTGGCAGGGCAATTAGACCACCTAAAAGACGAGGGCTCACCAGGAAAACGACCGGGTCCACTGCTAAAATCTTCAGGGCATCTATCTGCTCTGTAATCTTCATTGTTCCTAATTCAGCAGCAATAGCAGCACCAACGCGACCGGCAACAATAAGTCCCACCAGCACCGGTCCGAGTTCCCGGACCATGGAAACACTGACGATAGAAGCAGTGTACATACCAGCCCCGAACTTCTTCAGTTCACTTACTGTTTCCATCACCAGAACCATTCCGGTAAACGTACTGATAACACCAGCCAGAGGTAGTGAAGCCAGGCCTATTTCCTCAATGTACTTAAAGACAGCCCCTCTTCTTCTCTGTCTGGTAAACATGCCGGAAATACTGCTGGTGGAGAGGCGGAGAAAGTCAGCAAGGTAGCGGAAAAATTTTAAAACAAAAGAACCAAGAAATGTTACATATTCCATTTTTACTCCTGAATATCTTTCCGCGGGGTATAGTTTTCAAATCTGGTAAACTCCTTGAGAAATGTCAGAGTAATTACCCTGGTTGGGCCGTTCCGCTGTTTGGCGATGTTAATTTCTGCCTTGTTTCTGTTTTCTATATCATCCGGATGGTAAACCTCGTCCCGGTAAAGAAGAAGAACAAGGTCCGCATCCTGTTCAATAGCACCGCTTTCCCGCAAATCAGATAGCTCCGGACGTTTGCCTTCTCTTTTTTCCGTCTCCCGGCTTAATTGAGAAATCGCTATTACTGGAATCCGGAGTTCCTTAGCGAGAGCTTTCAGGGAAGCGGAGATTTCGCTCACTTCCTGTTGTTTGTTTTCCGCTCTTCCCCGTCCCCTCATGAGCTGCAGGTAATCTACAATAACCAGCTGGATATTTTCTTTAGCCTTCAACCGTCTTGCTCTGGCCCGGAGTTCAAAAACATTAAGAGCCGGGGCATCGTCTATAAAGATTTTACTTTTCTCCAGTCTGGCACCAGCCATCAAAAGACGTGCCCGGTCTTCATCGGAAAGACGACCTTTACGTAACTGGTGGAGGTCAACCTTGGCTTCCACACAAAGCAGTCGCTGAACCAGCTGTTCTTTACTCATTTCCAGACTGAAGATAAGACTGGCCAGCCCGGCATCTGATACATTCAGGGCAATATTACACGCCAGGGAGGTTTTCCCCATAGAAGGACGGGAGGCAATAATTACCAGGTCAGAAGGCTGTAACCCTGTGGTAGCATTGTCCAGGTCGCGAAAACCGGTGGGAATTCCGGTAACAAATCCGTCGCCGCTATGAAGCCGCTCAATAGTTTCTACTGCTTCGTGAACCAGGTCTTTAATGGGATAAGCCTCTTTTTCGATCCGGTGCTGGGAAATTTCAAAAATAAGAGATTCCGCCTTGTCCAGAAGGGTCTCTACTTCTTCTGGTTCTTCAGAAGCTTCAGTGATGACGGAGGTAGCCACACCAATTAAACTGCGCAGGACATATTTGTCCTTAACAATTCTTATGTAGTCCTCCACATGGGCTGCGGTGGGAACCATCTCGACTAACTGGGAGAGATACTCTACGCCGCCAATATTTTCTAACTGGCCAATGCTTTTCAGTTGTTCTGTCAGGGTGATAAGGTCACATGGCTGGTTCCGTTCAAAGATGGTCATCATTGCCTGGAAGATTTCCTGATGGATTCTGGAATAGAAGTATTCCTTCCGTACGGATTCAAAGGCTTTTATCTTAGCCTCTTCGTCAATCAGCATGCACCCCAGGAGTGCCTGTTCAGCCTCCAGGTTCTGGGGGGGGATGCGTTCCCCGGCCAAACTTTTCGAGTGCATGTTATGTTTCTCGCACCAGCCACAATTTTACCTCAGCCTCTACGTTTTCCCCCAGTTGTACAGCTATGTGGTAGATATCCAGTTTTTTCAAGACCTGGTCCAGAATTATCTGGTGCCGGTCAATCTCTATGCCGGTTTGTTCTTTTATGGCAGTGGCAATATCTTCAGCGGTAACAGCACCAAAAAGTTTATCATCCTGGCCGGCCCTGACCCTGATGGTGATAGATGTTTTTTCCAGTTTTCTCCTGATTTCTTCAGCCTGAAGACGGCGTTTTTTTGCCTGCAGTCGTTTTTGCTCTTCCTGTTTCTTTAGTTGTTTCAACACCGATTCCGTAGCTTCAGCTGCCAGCCCCCTGGGGAGTAAATAATTTCTTGCGTACCCTGGTTTAACTTCCTTTATTTCTCCCTTCCCGGCCTGTCCAGGTACATCCTGAAGAAAAACCACTTTCATTTTTTCTCCTATATTTGAATATAAGGAAGCAATCCTACGAATCTTGCCCGTTTAATGGCAGCGGACAGCATCCGCTGGTGCCGCGTACATGTTCCTGTCATTTTGGAAGAAAGAATTTTCCCTCTTCCGCTTACGAAACGACGGATTTTTCCCACATCCTTATAATCAATCTCCAGAACTTTTTCCTTGCAAAACTGACATATTTTAGCTTTCCGTTTCATCATCAGTTATCTCCTCTTTTTCCGTAGAAGGTGTGGCAGTAGATTTTTCCAGAAATTGAATATTTTCCACATATACTTCCAGAGATGTCCTCTTTTCCTTGTCCACTGTTTCCCAGGAGCGGTATTTAAGTCTTCCTTCCACAAAAACCAGCTGGCCACGGCGCAAATATTCAGCGTAAAATTCTGCCTGTCTTCCCCAGGTGACAAGATTGACAAAACAGGTGTCATCTTCTTTTTTTCCCTCCCGGTTGACATATTCCCGGCTCACAGCCAGGCCGAAAGTAGCGACCGCCTGACCTGTTGTCGTATAACGCAATTCCGGGTCTCTGGTCAGTCGCCCAATCAGGAAAACTTTGTTAAGTGACGGGCTGCTCATTGCTGTTGGTGTCCCTGGGTAACTGCTTGCGCAGTAAAAATAAATACCGGAGAATATTTTCCCTGACTCTTAAAACAGGTTCCATCTTGCTCAGAAAAGATGGTTCTGCTTCCAAGTAGAACAGGTAATAGATAGCCTCTTTTCTTTTTTTGATAGGATAACATAAATTCTTTCGTCCCCACATTTCCTGCTTGACGATGCGCGCTCCGGCTGTGTGAAGCGTGTTTTCAATAAATTTCAACTCTTCCTGGAGGTTCTCCTCAGAAAGGTCAGCCCTCAGTAGAAAACAACCTTCATATTTTCTGGTCATTTTTTCTCCTTGGATTTTGATATGCCAGTATGTTATCAGGATTTTACCCTGGTGTCAAAAAACTCAGGTGTGAATCTCTACAATGTCTTTATCCTGAAGCAGGAAATCTTTACCCACAACCACAGGGTTTTCTGTTCCTGCCCGCCACAGCCTGGCGTATTTAAAGGCGTTTGGTAACTGGCGGTGAATAGCATTAGCCAGGTCAATTACTGTGGCTGGTTCTCTCAGCGTGAAGGGAGCTTTCAAATCCGCTGGTTTACCTGGCACCTTGGTATAAATACGCAAAACTCTTAAAACCTGAAAAATCAATGCCGGGATTTTTTCCAGGCCGGTCCTATCTTTAACAGAAATTTCCAGCCAGTCGGTGATTCTTTCCCCGTACAGCTGCTTAAAAATTTCCCTTACCGTAATTGCTGATGGTTGGTCAATTTTATTACCCACCCAGATGACTGGTTTGCTGAAGGAAAACTCTGAAGATTTCAGCAGACCAAAACTTCCTAAGGTCCCCAGGCTATCTTCCAGTTCTTCCAGCAGGGCATCAGAAGAAAGGTCAAACAGAAAAAGCCAGCCGTCAGCCCTGCTCAGCACTTCACGTAACCAGGGCGCGGAGATTTCCCTGGAGAGCGCCGGGGTATCAACCAGTTGAAAATAAATGTCCTGATAAGGTAACATTCCAGGAACAGGCAATGTTGTAGTAAAAGGATAATCAGCCACTGCAGGAGTTGCTCTGGTAATTGCTGCCAGAAGCGAAGACTTTCCTGAATTAGCAGGACCGCAGATGACTATCTGTCCGGCTCCTTCTTTTTCCACAAGGAAAGAAAAAGTTTTTTTACCAGGAGGGGAGGTCTTTTCCAGTTCTTTCCTGTAGCGCGAAATTTTGGTTTTTATTTCAGCCTGAAGTTTTTCGGAGGATTTGTGTTTTGGCATGATCGCCAGAAGCTCTTCCAGAATAGTAATTTTTTCCTGGATGCTTCTGGCTTTTTTCAGCTCTGCTTCTTTTTGATAGAATTGAGGAGGTAGGTTGGCTACCATCGGAAAAGCTAACTTCCTTTTTGTTCCCTTACGATACTGCGTACCACTGTCAATAGTTTCTGTACATTATAAGGTTTGGTCATATAAAAGTCAGCGCCTATTTCATAACCTTTAATCCTGTCAGCATTATCGGTCTTTCCGGTGAGCATGACTACAGGTGTTTTGCGACTGATAGGACCAGCTTTAATCCGGCGGAGAACCTCCCAGCCATCAATTCCGGGTAAGGCTACATCCAGAATCACCAGGTCCGGTTTGTACCGTTTAAAAGCGACCAGACCTTCTTCCCCTGATTGTGCTTCTACTACCTGGTAGCCGGCCCTTTTTAGATTCTCTCTGAGGACGGTTAAGGTATCCCGGTCGTCCTCAACAAGCAGAATTCTTTTTGGTTCTAATTCCATCCTTTCTTATTCCTTTGCCTTTTTGTTAATCGTTTCCTGCGCACTCTGGATAGCCTGAAGAAGAGCCTCCATGCTGAAAGGTTTTTCTAAATAGTAATCTGCACCTATAATGTAGCCGTGAAGTTTGTCCTTGTTAGAACCTTTTACTGTTAACATAATAACCGGAATATTACGGCCACATTCCTGGGAACGGATTCTTTCCAGGACCTCCCAGCCATCAAGGCTCGGTAGCAAAACATCCAGTATTACTAAATCAGGTTTTTCCTCCCAGAATTTTTTCAAACCGGATTCTCCTGTCTCCGCAGTAATAACCTGGTAATCCATTTTTGTCAATGTCTGGGCGACGAAAAAAACAGTGTCTGGTTCGTCATCAATCACCAGTACCTTTGCTCTCTGTTTCATCATTTAGATTATATCACAGAAACTTATTTTTCCTTCAAGGCAACCTGGTAATTTCGTCCTGCGGGAAGGAAGGCAATGGTCTTTCCTTCATTCCCTCTTTTAAAATTAACCCTTCCTTACAATCTGTTGCCTCGCCAATCACCCAGCAGGGAATCCTCCGCCGGCGTGCCTGCTGCCGGGCTTTCTCCGCTTCCTCCGGGGGTAGAACAACCAGGATACACCCCGAAGAAATTATCCCCAGGGGGTCCAATCCATAATACTCAGCCAGTAACTTGGCTGGAGGATAGAATCTTATTTTTTCTGCCTGGATTCTGAAGCCTGCTGCGCATAGTTGTGATATTTCTTTGATGGCAGTAGCCAGTCCGCCTTCGGTAGGGTCATGCATGACGCGTACAGGGAAATTCTTCCAGAACCAGCAAGCTTCTTTAACCACGACCAGACCGGGATTCTCCAGGCAGTTTTCTGCCTGTCTGAGGAGCCTGGCAGGAAAATGTTTTTTCAGTTCATTTCTTTTTGTCCGGGCAATAATGGACGCAGCCTCTATTCCCGCAGGACGCACCAGAAGTAGTTTGTCCCCTTTTTTAACTCTGCCAGCACTAAAGCGACTGACAGGATAACCTCCTATGGTAGCAGAAACCACCGGGGTATTTACAGAACAGGAAAATTCTGTATGACCACCAATCCAGGTTATCTTCCATTTATCACACCGGGCACTGATTTGTGCGAATAGGTTCTGGATATAAGGTAAAGTTGTACCTGGAGGGAAAAGCAGTGTCGTGACCAACCAGGCAGGTCTGGCGCCAGAAACAGCAATGTCATTAATATTAATGGCTAAAAGGTAGGTGGCAATATCCTTGTTCACCAGCGTAACCGGGTCACTGCTGATAGAAAGAATTTTTCTGTTCTGTCTGATAAGGGCACTATCGGTGCCGATGGATGGTCCGACTACCAGTTCATTAGTACTTTTTATGTATTTTCGCAGTAGTCCGTCTAAAAATTCTAAAGGGAGTTTACCAGCAGGAAACCCTTTTATCCCTAAAAGGAAAGGGATTTGCCGGACATCTTGTAAGACAAAATCTGCCCCTGCCTGCAAAAGCGTGTTCCAGCTTCCTGCCCCGGTCAGTAAACCTGCAGTCCAGAGGCGAAGTTTTTTCCCTGCCTGGATTTCAAAGGGATGGTCTCCTACAACTATTGCCTGCTCTGGTCTTATTTTTAAGCACCGCAGGGCATGACGTAGATGTTCCGGGTCAGGTTTAACCTTTTTGACATCGTCACGGGTAAGTAGAACATCACAAACAAACCCGTACTTTTTCACAACTGGTAGGACTGCCCGGCGACAGTTGCGGGTAATAATGGCTATGGAGAAACCGTGTTCTTTCAGTTTCTCTAAGATGGCAGGACTATCCGCTACAGGTTTTGCCTTGCTGGCTGCCAGAAGTTCCTCTTTTTCTATCAAGCTCAAGGCTTCCTGACAAAAACCGGTCCCTGATTTCTTTGGTTGCAGACCGCTTAAGTATTCCACCATTTCAAGTGCTGGCAGAGATTTTCTGGGTAGTCTCAGTCCCTGATTCTTAGCCAGTGCCTCAAGCCTGTAGTGGATTTGTTGAAAGTCAATACCAGACCGGACAAGCGTGCCATCAAAATCAAAAATAACAGCGCGGATGGCAGATAAGTCTTTCATCTCATTTTATTTTACGCTGTTTACGGAAAGATGGAAAGTCTCTGCTACTGATGATATAATGAGCGATAAATCTCTGTTCTTTTGCTGGTTTTTGCAGGATGACATCAAGGCGGGCAATTGTGAAAGTCCCGGCAGAGTATAAAGTAAAACTAACTGGCGTAGCGCTGGGTTCTTATGTCATTGAGGAAAAGATCTGGCAGGGTGCTACATCCACTGTTTACCGGGCAAAAGGTAACCAGGCGGCTCCGTTCGGTTCGGTTGTAGCAATTAAGGTTTTACATCCTTACCGGGATTCTCCGGTATACCAGAGACAGTTTTTGTGGGAGGCCAGTCTATTAAGAAAACTGCGGCATCCTAATGTTATACGTGCTTATGAGACAGGCCGTCTGGAGAATCTTCTTTTCTTCTACATGGAGTTTGTCCACGGGGAAAGCCTGCGACAGATTATGACGGAGAGGGAGTTAACTTTAGAACAATGTTTTTATTTTATTCTGGAAATTGGGAAGGCCTTGAGTTATATTCATACCCGCGGCATCATCCACCGGGATATCAAGCCGGAAAATATTCTGATTTCTCTTGATTTCTCCGAGGTGAAGGTAATCGACTTTGGTTATGCAGGTTACCTTCGCCGGCACTGGTGGCAGAAGGACAGCAGTCTGGTGGGAGGAACACAACCTTATATGGCACCGGAGCTTGCCCGCGGGGAAGGTGACCAGCGCTGTGATATTTTTTCTTTAGGTGTAATAATAGGAGAGCTACTTGTTCCCCGTCTGGACCGGCGGCAGGAAGTTTTGAAAGATATTATCCACCGGGCTACTCACCCGCTTGTCTGGAAACGTTTTTCCACGGTTGGCCAGTTGCTTCAGGCCTGCCATTATCTTTTCCAGGATGTCTGGTGATTGTCCTATGAAGTACGGTATTCTAACAGATATTCATGGTAATCTGGAAGCCCTCCAGGTAGTTTTGAATTTTCTGGAAGAAAAAGGGGCTGAGGTAATAGTGGTACCCGGTGATGTGGTGGGCTATGGAGCAAATCCCGGGGAATGTTTAGAGTTACTTGTGAAAAGGAATGTTTTGCTGGTGCGGGGCAATCATGAAGAAGCATTACTTTCCGGAAATATTTCTCATCTGAGGGCTGGAGCCCGGGCAGCCATTACCTGGACCAGACAGCAGCTGAATCAGGACTGGATGGATTTTCTCAGTAAATGGCCCGGCTGGCTGGTAGAAAAGGACTTTTTTGTCTGCCATGGTTCACCGGATAATCTGCTTTCAGGATATGTGTACTCTATCTCCGCAGCCAGAAAAGCTTTTGCCTGCCTGAACTATTATGTTTGTTTTCATGGACATACTCACTACCCCTGTGGTTACCGGCAGAAAAAAGACGGTAATTTTGTGGAGATGATACCGGCTGATTTCAACGGGAAAATGAATCTTCGGCTGGACCCTGATTGGAGATACCTGATTAATGCTGGCAGTGTGGGACAGCCCAGAGACGGGCTACCACTGGCTTGCGCAGGAATTTACGACGATGTGGCTATGACTTTTACTCTGGAAAGACTGAACTATCCTGTGGACCAGGCCAGGGAAAAAATCTTAGCCTGTGGATTACCAGCTTCTTTAGGAAACAGGCTGCTGCGGGGAGTTTAATGCTGAACAGATTGCGGACAGAGTTTTTCCAGCGCCTGAACCATTTCCCTGAGGAATCGGGGAAGAAGGTTTTTCTCCTGGAATATCTGGGACCAGCTTTTTTCAGCACGTTTGGTGATAACCTCCTTCCAGTTTTCCCCTGTCTGAGAAGCCACAGCGTAACTGATGATAGCATCCAGGAAGGAAAACTTCTTCCTCATCTGGTTAAACTCCGCCTTTTTTACCCGGCAACCAGCCAGGATTCTGGTGACAATTTCTTCTGCTCTAGCCGGTACGGTAGCTTTCTTCACAATTTCTAAGGCTGCTGTATAGAGTGTCAGCTCATCTTCTTGACCGTCTTTCATTGCTTGTTTGATAAGGTTCAGGGTGTTTTCCACTTCAGTATAGTCGGCCGGTTTTACTGCTGCCATAACAAGCCCTGTCATGAGAACTAACACAACCAGAATTTTTCTCATTGTCTCCCCCTGTTGTTTCTTCTCCCTTTTACTGGCTTACTCAGGGATACCAAAATATGCTATCATAAACGCATGAAAAAGTTAATTATGGAAGCCGGAGAAATAGATAAGTCCCTGCAATGCCTTGCTGCTCAGGTGGAAAGGAAGGTTGGTTTGAACAATCTGGCTATCATTGGTATTAAACGCAGAGGAGCGGTTCTGGCAAGACGGTTGCAGTCTCTTCTGCAGAAAAGTACCAGTCAGGCAATCAACCTGGGTTTTCTGGATATTACGCTTTATAGAGATGACTTCAGCGCTCTGGGAAGTCATCCTGTGGTTTCGGAAACGGAAATTATTTTTGATGTGGAAAAAAAGAAGATACTTCTGGTGGATGATGTTATTTATACTGGCCGTACCATCCGGGCAGCATTGGATGCTATTATTGATTTTGGTCGGCCTTCTTATATCAGACTGCTTGTGCTTATTGACCGCGGCCACCGGGAGCTACCCATTCAGCCTGACTTTGTTGGTCGGAAAATCAAAACCAGAAAGAACCAGATGGTGGAGGTTCAGTTAAAGGAAATTGACGGAGGAGAACAGGTTATTCTTCTGGAAGCAGAGACAACCGGGAGAAACAAATAGGTATGTTCTGGACCAGAAAAGATTTGCTTGGCCTGGAAGATTTATCTGCTGCAGAGATTGATTTCATCCTGGAGACGGCAAAATCTTTTAAGGAAGTAAGCAGCCGTCACATCAAAAAGGTTCCTGCTCTCCGCGGTCGGACTGTGGTCAATCTTTTCTTTGAACCGAGTACCCGTACCAAAACCTCTTTTGAACTGGCAGCCAAGCGCCTGTCTGCGGATGTTTTGAGTTTTGAAGTCAGCACTTCCAGTGTTTCCAAGGGGGAAACAATTGTAGATACTGCGAAGAACATTGAAGCGATGAAGGTTGATTGTTTTATCGTGCGGCATGCTGTGAGCGGTGCTCCCTGGCTTATTGCCCGGAGTGTGCAGGCTGCAGTAATCAATGCCGGTGATGGATGCCATGAACATCCTACCCAGGCTTTACTGGACCTGTTCACTGTCAAGGAAAGATTTGGGCGTCTGAATAACCTGTGTTTGGCAATCATCGGTGATATCCGGCACAGTCGTGTCGCCAGGAGTAACATCTGGGGTTTTACCAAAATGGGGACACATGTGATAGTCTGCGGTCCACCGCCTCTGGTGCCACCGGAGATTAAGGATATGGGTTGCCATATTACTTACCAGCTAAATGAAGCTCTTCGCCAGGCAGATATAGTCTATTTATTAAGGCTCCAGAAAGAAAGACAACGAGAAAATTTTCTTCCTTCCTTGCAGGAATACAGTAAGCTCTATGGACTGGATTCTACCTGTTACGGAAAAACGAGGAAGGTGTTTTTCCTGATGCATCCGGGACCAATGAACCGTGGTGTGGAGATAAAATCTTCTCTGGCCGACAGCTCCAATTCTTTAATTCTGGAGCAGGTTACCAACGGAATTGCTGTTCGTATGGCTGTGCTTTACCTCACTGTGGGGCGCCGGCAATGAGTACACACCTTTTTTCAGATACAGAAATTTCCGTTCCTCTCAGTCCAGAACAGGAGTTTATAATTACCAGGGCTGAAGGCCCATGCCTGGTACTGGGTGGTCCTGGTTCCGGTAAGACGCTGGTGGTGATTCACCGCTATGCTCATCTGCTTAAGAGCGGGGTGCCTGCCTCCTCTATCATGCTTTTAACATGCACTCCTGGAGCAGCAGTTTCTACTACCAGGGAGTTAATTAGATTGCTTGGTTTTGTTCCTGCTGGTCTTTTCTGTGGCAGCTTTTACCAGATGGCAGTCAGTCTGCTGCGGGAACTTGGAAAAAGTATAGACCTGGTTTCCAGCTTCACTGTCCTGGACCAGGAGGAAGCTTGTCTCCTGCTTCAATCTCTGATTCAGGCTTATAGCACAACGGAAAATTTTCCCTCAGCCAGAACCTTGCGGGAGATAATCCGCCGGAGCGTTAACACCCAGGAGGGGTTGCGGCAGACAGTAAATCTTTATTACCCGCAGTTTTCCTCTTACCTGTCTTCTCTGGAAGGAATCTACCGCGATTATTTGAGAATTAAGCGTGCGCAAAACCTGTTTGATGTTGAGGATTTACTTTTATTCTGGCATCGGCTGACCAGGAGAGAAGATGCAGCCAGATATTTAGAGACAAGGTTTCGGTATATTCTGGTGGATGATTACCAGAATACCAGCAAACTGGAGAATTTAATTCTATATCAAATGAGTAAGAAAAGCAGGAATCTTATGGTTACAGCAGATGATGCCCAGAGTGTTTTCAGCTTCCGGGGAGCCAGCATGAACAACATTCTGGAATTTCCAAAGTTTTATCCTGGAGCAAGAATTTTTTCGCTGATGATGAATTATCGTTCCACTCCTGAAATTGTTTCCCTTGCCCAGGGTATCATCAGAAACAACCGGGTCCAATTTCCTAAGAAAATGGTTACCAGGAGAAAAACAGGAGTCAAGCCTGCTGTTGTCTGCTGTAAGAATCCGCATGAGGAAGCACTCTTTGTGACCCAGAGAATCTCTCAGCTTATCCGGACAGGCGTTTCTCCAGAGGAAATTGGTATTCTTTTTCGTTTCCCGGGTCAATCTTCACAGGTGAAAACGGAACTGCAGCGCAGAGAAATACCTTACTATTTACGTGGTGAAGAAAGTGCAGCAGAATGCTCAGGAGTGAAAAATCTCCTATCCTATCTTCGTGTGCTGAATAATCCAGAGGATAGATTAGCCTGGGCGCACCTTTTGTCAGAGGAGGCTCTCAATAGAATCTTTGCTACAGAGGCAGCAGGACCTACCCGGGGAGAAAGCAGTCTTCAGGAAATTGGTTATCGCCTCAGGCAACAGCCATGGCCGGACAGCGAGAAAGACAGGATAGAAGCCCTGGTCCATGTGTTACAGGAGATTCAGCAAAGGAAAGAAATACCGGAAATAATAGAGGCCATCCTTGATAGCCGGCACTTCTTTCTTATGAACAGAGCATGTGGTGAGATGTTTCTTGCTGAGGAAGCAGTAGAGAGAATCAAGGAGTTTTCTCTTTCTTTTCATTCCCTTTCTGATTTTCTGGCTGCTTTTTCCCTGAAGGAGGAATTGTTTGCTGCTGCGGAGAACTCTCGCGGGGCAGTCACGCTTTCCAGTATCCATCAGGCTTGCGGCCAGCAGTGGTCTGTTGTTTTCCTCATCGGACTGGCCTTACCTTTTTTTCCCCAGCCGGCAGCCATCACTGATATTAACTGTCTGGAGGAAGAACGACGGCTGTTCTACATAGCGGTGACAAGAGCCCGGGAAGACCTTTACCTGACCTATTATCTGCAATCCCATCGTAAGAAGGATATATCCTGTGTCTGTCTCTTTGTCCGGGAAGTGAAGGGTCTTGATGTAGAGGAGTGGAATTATGAATGACAGGCCAAAACAGGAGTCTTTTACCATCCGCGCTTTGATTCTTGGTTTGGTTCTTTCCTCTGCTATTGCTGCTGGTGACGTTTACAACCTGATGGTTATCCAGGGTTCATATATGACTCTGGACTTCACCACACCTGCAGCCATCTTTGTGCTTTTCTGGGTCGTTCTGGTTAATCTTCTTATAAAGAAAATCAGACCTGCGGCAGCCCTCTCAACACCAGAAATGGTGCAAATCTGTATCATGTTGATGGTGGCTTCTTCTATTCCCACAATGGGTTTAACCCTGTACCTGGTGCCACTTCTTGCCGGAACAAAATACTTTGCTTCTCCCCAGAACAACTGGGATACACTGCTTCTGCCACATATTAAGAAAAACCTTATCCTCCAGGAAGAAAAGGCAGTTACCTGGTTTTATGAGGGATTACCCCGGGGTGAATCTATACCCTGGAAAGCCTGGCTGGTGCCTTTGAGTTACTGGATACCTTTAATTCTGGTAGTCTTTCTGGCTATGACTCTGATTATGATACTTTTGCGTCAGCAATGGGTGGAAAAAGAAAAACTCAATTACCCCATGACCAGGGCGCCGCTGGCCATGGTCGCCGGTGGTCCAGGACATATCTTCAGCCAGAAACTTTTCTGGTTAGGTTTTCTTCTTCCTTTTGTCATTGGTTGTCTTAACGGCTTGCAGTACTATTTCCCGCTTTTCCCTAAGATTGTCCTGGTCAGAAATATTCCGATTTTTCGCCGCACCCTGGGCCTGGATTTTCGTATTAGTTTCCCCATGATAGGTTTCACCTACTTTGTCAATCTGCCGCTGGCGTTCAGTCTCTGGTTTTTCTGCCTTTTCCATACAGTAGAGCAGGGTATTTTCAACATCACAGGGTTTGAGAGAAAAGAGTTCTTACCGTATAATGCGGACCGTCCTATTCTTGGCTGGCAGGCTTTGGGAGCGTTGATTGTCATTGTTGTTTACAGCTTGTGGAACAGCAGGAGCCATCTGAAAAATATGCTTTTTTCTTCCTGGAAGGGGAAAGAAGAAAACGAAATTCTTCCGTCACCGGTAGTCTTCTGGGCAACAATAGGCTGTCTATTTTTTATCTTTGCCTGGCTTATCTGGAGTGGTCTGGCAGTTATTCCTTCTTTTTTGACCGTTACTCTGGCATTTATTATTTTCATCGGTATTACCCGTGTGGTAGCAGAAGGTGGACTGGCAGCAACAAGGGCTCCCGTGATTGCACCGGTAATCACGACTTCTTTTCTTGGTTCTACCACGATAAGTCCAGCCGGTCTTACCAGCCTGGGTCTGATGTTCGTTTATACCTCTGATGTCCGGACTTTTGTTATGGCAGCAGCAGCCAATGGGATGAAGATGATAGAAGGATTTCGGCATCGCCGCAGATTAATCTTCTGGTCAATTATGTTAGCAGCTACTTTCAGTCTGGTGGTTTCTGTCCTGGTAACCATAATCCTGAGTTACCGGTACGGGGCAATCAACGGAAATAACTGGTTCTTCGTTGCCGGTCCCCAATATCCCTGGAAATACTTTGCGGAACAAATAAAGAATCCTTCTGGCCCTAACTGGTTTTACCTTGGATTTACTGCCGTTGGAGCGTTTGTGGCAATCATTCTACAGTTTTTGCGTACCCGGTTTCTCTGGTTTCCTTTCCATCCTCTGGGTTTTGCTTTTTCCACTATCATGATGACCAATGCGCTCTGGTTTTCTATCTTCATTGCCTGGTTACTTAAGATACTGATTTTAAAATATGGTGGAGCCAGAGTTTATGAGCAGGGAAAACCATTTTTTATTGGTCTGATTGTTGGGCAGTTTGTGGTCAACGGTATCTGGTTGTTCCTTGATTTTTTCACCAAACATACTGGGAACACCATCTTCTGGGCTTAGGCTACTGGAAAAGATAAATTACAGGCGGAATTTGAAAACAACAGAGCCAGAAAAGGGTGGAATTTCCAGGAAACGCTGTCTGATACCGGAAGATTCTTCCTGAAAAAGATAAACAAGCTGGGTAACTTTCGATTCACCCTTCAACCATAAGGTTAAATCGTGGTTATGCTGGGCATTTACCAGTGTTGTCCGGTACCGGCTTTCCGCATAGGCAGAGATGGTGTCATAACTTTTTAAAATATGTGGTACAGGTTTTAGCTCCTGCATAATTGACTTGATGATAGTTTCCCATTCCTGAAGAGTTAGAAAACCAATCCTTTGTTCGTGGGTCATCAAACAGCCGAAGAAAAGGTTTTCCAGTCCCTGTTTGATTTGAAGAACGCCGCGCCGGACCGCCTTCTGCAAATCAGTCCTAAAATTTTCCTGCCAGAAGGTTGTGCAGCCGAAAAGGAAATCAAAATCAGGTTTGCCAGCGGAAAAATCCAGCCCTGGCAGCGACATAGCCTGGAAAAAGTCTTTATCTTCAGGAATGAAGTCCAGGGCATAATTAACTTTATGATAGGGTTTCAATTCCCACTGGTGGCTGGCAGGGTCAGCGAAAGCTTTTCCCACCCGGCAGACATTCATGAGATAACATTGCTGTCTTTGTTTCAGAAAGGGCAAACTGGCCAGACCCAGCTCTCCAAAATGAGCGTTGACGGTTCTGGATGGTTTGATACTCCAGGAAGAAAAAAGGTTGTCAAGTTTTTCAAAGTGCTGCTGGAGTATTTCCAGAGAGAATTCCTCGCCTGTATGCTTCATATAAATAGGAAATTCATTGGTATTTTTTGGGTCACGGAAGGCATGGGGTGAAAACTCTGCCCCGCCCTGGTGATAAGCAGCTTTGATGGTTTCAATATCTTCCTGTTTTATATCATCAACAAAAAGTCCTATATTGGGCACCAGCCCGAAGCGGTTGAGAACATTTATGTATTTTAGTCCCCGGACTGTTTCTTTTTCCCTGGCTACCGGACTGCCAGAACCGGAAGCGTCATCAATTCTGACAGTGACAAAAGGCGGCATCGCTCTGGCCAGAAATGGTTTACGGGATGCCCAGATGAGACTCCGCCAGAAAACGCCATCCAGGCCAGCAGCATGGCCAAGGTATTCTTCCTGCCAGATACCGGCAGAAAGCCCGGTAAGTACAATCCTTCCGCGGCCCAGCACCCTCTTTAAACCGACTGGCCTGTTTTTTTCATCCTGAAGAAAACAGCTCCAGTTAGAAGGGATACTCGTCCAGGAATGACAGGAAAGTGATTTTTTCAATGTGAGTTCTTCTGCTGTACTGGTTTCGGTTAACCAATCACCCCTGACAGGAAAGACAGATGTTGTTCTGGTATCTTCAAATGCGGGAATTTCCAGTATTCTGATTGCTACTTCCGGATATCCACTCAGGAATCCATCCAGAAGTAGTAAACCTAAACCCTGGCTGACATGTCTTGTAAGTGTGAGAAACTCCTCGTCGCTCAAATTTTTTGCTACTCCTTCCTGTCCTAATATTACCAGGTGGGCCGTAGTTAGCTCCTCCTCGGATATTCTTGACCAGGCTAAATCTATTTGCTGATAAAGAATACCAAGATGCTCCAGAATATTCAGAATTCCCCTGGTTGCCCGCCTGTAAGGGATTGGTTCGGTAGAATTAAAAATAACCAGGGTTTTCATTCTTACTCCAGATTGGTGTGCTGTCTGGCCATCCGCCTGGTAGAGATACCCTGGCTGCGCCGGTAACGGTGAATGCAGGCTTCCAGAAAGAGAAAGGCTACCTGTTCAAACAAAGAATGGGCAAACTGTTGTGAAGGTCCTTTGGGAATGAAGATCACGTAACGTGCCAGACATGCCAGAGGTGATTCCACGCTGGAGGTAAGTGCCACCACTTTACTGCCGGCTCTCGCTGCGGTCTGAGCAAAACTCAATGTGGAAGCTGTTGTCCCTGAACAGCTGATAACTACCAGGGTATCACCTTTAGCCACAGGCGGACAGATGCTTTCCCCGGCGACATAACTTTCTTTCTCCAGATGCCTCAGCCGGATAGCGAAGCAGCGGGCGATCATCCCGCTGCGTCCGGCGCCAGCAACAAAAATACGGCCTGCTCTGGAAATAACCTGGCAGAGAATCCTCCAGTCTTCTTCTTTGATTTTCCCTAAGGCACGGTTGATTTCCTTAAGAATCGTTTCCATCTTTCAGCAGTAGCTGATACTTCCTTTAATTTATGATACCATGAGAAGCAGAATTCTGTCAGCCACAGGGAACCAAATCTCATTGTTTGTGTCTAAAGTATAGAAGACCAGATATGGAAGAAAACCAGAGGCGGGAAAAGCTACAAGCCATTTTTCAGAAGGAGGGAAAAAGGCTTTACCATCTGGCTTACAGGCTTTCCGGTAATGAAGCTGATGCCCAGGACATTGTTCAGGAGGTGTTCATGAAAGTTTACGACAAAATTGAACGGTTTGAGGGTCGGGCAGAGATTTTTACTTATCTTTATCGTATAGCCTTCAACCTCTGGTGTAATATGTTAAGAAAAAGAAAAAAATGGTTTTCTTTTGACCCTGACCAGCTGGAAGTCTATCTTTCTTCCAGGTCGAACTCTGATTTTCCCGGTAACCGGCTGCAGGAAAAACAGAACAAAGTGGAACTGGTAAGAAGTGCCTTAGAAAAACTTGCTCCCCAGGAAAGATTTATCGTTATCTTGCGGGACATTGAAGAGTATTCCTACCATGAAATCTCTGGAATTTTAAAGTGTCGTCCCGGGACAGTGAAATCCAGACTGGCCAGGGCCAGGGAAAAATTAAGGATAATTTTAGAACCATACCTGGGAAAAAACTATGAATAACAGGAAAGAATGCAGGGCTGTTTATCATTCAGGTTCCTGGGAGGATGTAAGACAGCAGCAGGATGAAAAATTAAGGCAGCATCTCAGGGAATGTCCGTTTTGCCAGAAAAGGTTGAACCAGTGGGAGGAAATTCATACCTGGCTTAAGGAATACGGAAAAATAGAGTTACCTGCTGGTTGGGAAGAAAAGATGATAAACAGAATACTGTCCAGGCAAAGGGTATCTTCCTTCGGCCGGCTGGTATTAGCCGGGACAGTGAGTGTGGCAGTTTTTATTCTTTTTGGACTTATCTTTAGACTGACCGGAAGCAAACCTGTTACTGTGGTGAAAAATACTTTACCAGTGCCTGGAATAGAAGAAAGTAAGACCCAGCAGGATGAGGCGAAAATTCCTGGAAAGAAAGCTGGTGCAGAATCTAAAACTCTTGCAGAAAAATCTGGAGACCGGCAAAAAGTAGAAAGTAAGCTTCACCTTGCGCAGATTGCGAAAGAGCCTTTATCAGAACCGGAAGAAAAAAAAGAGAAGACGGAAGATGCAGTAAGCCTGAGAAAAGAGATGGAAAAGTTTGAAAGGACAGATGTTTCTTCGCTCTCCAGGGAAGAAGTTTCAGCCAGATCTGTTTCTGGCTTCGGTCTGGCCGGGAATAATGCTGTCCAGGCAAAAAGGGCAGGTAAGGTCCAGGCTGCAGACCAGCTGCCTCCTTACCTTCTTATCAAAGAAAAATCCCAGCTGGAAAAAATCTGGTCCGCTGGAAATCTTTCCGCACCGCTGCCTGCGGTTGACTTTAAAAAACAGTTAGTGCTGGTTTTACCCAGTGTGAGCGGGGAGAAGAGATACCAGATTGTTGCCTTAGAGGAGAAGGATAATGTTCTGGTAATCAGTTACATTGAGTCGTCCTGGGAAAAGGATAAAAAGGAAATTCTACCACCCTACCAGATTTTCGTAGTAAACCAGCTTCCGCAGATTGAATTTCAAAAAGTGGAAAGGTCAGTTATTTCTTCTGACGCCTCACCAGCAAAAGATAAAGAGCAGGAATAACAAACAGAGTTAGCATGGTAGACGAAACAACACCCCCTAATACCGTAGCACCAATCGGGGAGCGCAAAGTAGCTGCCTTGCCTGTAGCCAGAGCTAAAGGTAAAGCTCCAGCCCCTGCCGCCAGGCTGGTCATAAGACAGGGCCGGAGTCGGGTAGATGCAGCCTGGGTAATAGCAGAAACAGGATTGCTTCCCTTCTGGATAAGATTCTTAGAAAAATCAACAATCAAAATACTGTTGTTCACACCAATACCGACAAGGATGACTGTACCCAGAAGACTGAAAATATTAATGGTTTTACCCATCAGGAAAAGGGTAGTGAGGATACCGATACCTGCCAGCGGTAGTGCGCCCATAATAACAAAAGGTTCTTTCCAGCTTTCAAACTGTGCTGCCATTACTAAATACACCAGGATAGCAGCCATTAAAATTGCTACTGCCATATCCCTGAAGGCTTCTGACATCAATTTGATGTTGGCTCCACTTTCCAGGCTAATCTCAGGCGGCAAATCAAGACCGGCTGCTTTTTTCCGGAAAGAAGAGACCACATCACCAAGTGGTTTATTGACATGGGCAGTAAGGGTAACGCTGGGCCGGCGGTTATACCTTTCTCTTACTGTCGGTCCTTTTGTTTCCTGAAAACTGGCTACCTGCCCCAGAAGATAAAGGTCCCCAAGGCTGTTTTTGATGGGAAGATTAGCCAGGATATCCAGACGGGAACGGTAATGCTCAGGAATGGTTACCCGTAAATCATACTCCTGGTCTTTTTGTCTGAATTTGGTAGCAACCAGTCCTTCCAGGGCAGCCCGACAGTTGAGTGCGACTGTTCTGGGAGAAAGGTCAAACTGGGCCAGCCTTTCCCGGTGAACCACAAAATTGAGTTCTGGTTTACCGGGATGGTAAGAAATATCAGCATCAGAAACACCCGGTGTTTCCCGGAGAGCAGTTAACAGTTTCTCCCCAGAAGGTAGAAGTGTTTCCCAGTTCTGTCCGGTAACATACATCATAAAAGGAGCAGCGCTTCCCCGTCCCACCACAGAACTGACCTCGGCAACAGAAAAAGTGGCTCCTGGAATCTCAGCCAGAAAAGGTTTAATTTCTGCGAGAATCTGGCTGGCGGAACGACGGCGGGAATCCTTCCACTTAAGAATGATACTGGCATATTCAGAACCTACAGAGCCAGCCGTGATCGCCCCGCCGGAGATACGACCGATAGTAGCAAAAATCTGCTCAGATTCAGGGATTTCTTTGATTCTATTCTCCAGCAAGTTAACCGTTTCTTCAGTTCGCCTGAGGTTTGTTCCTGGTGGCATCCGGACTGCTATGCTGGAGATACCCTGATCTGGTTCAGTGATAAATTCAGTTCCTATTAAAGGAATTAAAAGGAAACTTCCGGTGAGCAGAGATAAAGCCAGCAGCAAAACTATACCGGGTCTGTGGAGTGCTTTTTCCAGTATTTTCTTGTATTCCTCCCGGAAACGGGAAAATGTGCTTTCCCATTTTTCTGCCCAGGGACTTTGCTGTCTCTCAGTCAGCAGGCGGCTGGCCAGCATGGGAAGCAGGGTGAAGGCTGTTGCCATCGCCACGGCAGTGGCAAAAACCTGTACCAGTCCGAATTCTTTGAAAAACTGTCCAACTATTCCAGTAGTGAAAACAATGGGCAAAAACACCACAATATTGGTTAACATGGAAGCCATAACAGCAGGAGTAACTTCGGCTGTACCTTCTTCTACGGCTACCAGAAGCGGCTTTTTTAAATCCCTGAAATGTCGATAAATATTTTCCAGAACGACTATGGAACAATCAATAATAATCCCGGTACAGAGCGCCAGACCTGACAGGGAAAGTACATTCAGGGTAAATCCTGCCAGATACATAAAAAAGATGGTTCCTATGAGAGAAATGGGAATAGTTAAGGAAACAATCAAAGTACTGTTTAAACTGTGGAGGAAAAGGAAAAGGACCAGACCGGTTAATATCACGCCTAAGATAAGGTTATTTTTTACATCATCCACCGCTTCTTTAATAAACGGAGAAGTGTCCACAATAACCTGTATTTTGTAGCCTGGTGGGATTCTCCCTTCCAGACGTTTAATCTCCTCCCTGACCAGTTGAGCAACTTTAACCGTATTGGCAGCTGGCTGCTTCTGAATGATTAAAGCCACAGCATCCTGGGCGTTGATGCGTGCTTTATCCCTCGCCTCGGCAAAGGTATCTTTAACCAGAGCCAGAGATTCCAGATGTATCTGTCTTGCCCTGCCAGTGGCTCTTTCCATGTCCGGAACAATCAACTGACTGATTTCCTCTGGAGAGAGGAATTCAGAATTAAGCCTTCCTGAAAATTCCAGGTCAGAAAGATTGAAGCGGCCGGAAGGTAGATTGATATTTTCTGCTGCCAGACGGTTGACCAGGCCTGTTAAATCCATTTTGTAGTGAACCAGTTGCTGGGGAAAAACCTCCACCCTGATTTCCCTTTTCAGCCCACCCAGCAAGTCAATGTTACCTACACCCGGTACTGTTTGCAGAGCTGGTTTAATTGTCTGGTCAGCCAGCTGATAGACCTCCCTTAAATCAGGTCCAAAGACACCAACGTAAAGGATGGGTTGAGCATTGATGTCCAGCTTGAGAACCTCTGGTTCCTCCACATCATCGGGTAATCTGGAACGAATGGCAGCCAGTTTTTCCCTGACGTCTGTGGCGGCCACTTCTGAAGAAGTTTCCATGTAAAATTCCGCCATAACGAAAGATACACCCTCCATGGAGACAGAAGAAATTTCCTTAAGATTATTGGTAGTGCTGATGGCATCTTCAATTGGTTTTGTCACCAGGGTTTCTACCTGGTCAGGACCAGAGCCGGGATAGATTGTTTTTATGGTAACGATAGGAATATTGACCTGAGGTGTTAAAGATATACTTAACCTGGTCAGAGTGAAAAGTCCTAAAGCAGCCAGAGCAAAGAAACATACCCAGGTCATCACCGGACGCCTGATAGCAATCCCGGTAAGACTCATATATTTTTCTCCCTGCTTTTTACCTTTACCCTGGTACCTGAGGAAACGTTTTCCTTACCCAGGGTGATAACCTGGTCACCCTCTGATAGCCCGGACAGAATTTCAACTGTCTGGCCGGAAGTTTCTCCTACCAGTACGTTTCTCCTTTCCGCCTTACCCTCTCTGACAACATAGACAGAGTAAGTATCGCCGGCCTGTAACAAAGCCTGGACAGGTACTGTCAGAACCCCGGATTTTCTGCCAGTGGTAATTGTCCCCTGGACAAAGAGACCGGGCTTAAGAATCATAGAACGGGAAAGAACAGTCAGTTCTACAGTATAGAGTTTGGTTTTCGCATCCGGAGCAGCTGCCATGCGGGTAACAGTTGCCCGGATTACAGGTTCAGATAGATAAGGGTTAAAAAACTCTGCCTTCTGGCCGGCCTTTAGCTGCAGAACATCCTTTTCCGGTACCTGGGCCCTGATGATGAGTTTTTCTGTGTTGTAAAGAGTGTAAATTGTCTGACCCGGGGCAACCACTTCTCCCAGCTCCGTCCTGGATTCTCCAATAAGCCCGGAAAAAGGAGCAAAAAGACAGGCATCCTGAAGATTTTCTTCTATCAGTTTCAGTCCCTCCCTGACTGTTTCTAAAGATGCTCTACTGGCAGCCTCCTGTTCTACGGCTGTCTTATATTCCAGCTCATATCGTTCCAGTTGTGCACTGGCAATAACTCCTTCCTGGAAAAGTCTTCTCCTCCGCTCCCATTCGCGACGGGAATTTTCCAGACGAAGCTGTGCCTGGCTCAAATTTTTCTCAGCAATGGCTATCTGGTTGAGAGCCTGAGACCGTTGAATCTGCATCTGTGAAGTATCCAGCTGAGCCAGAAGTTCACCCCTGGTTACCTGGTCCCCTGTGTTTTTCCTCAGGCTGGTTACCCGTCCGCCAATCTTAAAGGACAGCAGGGCCTCTTGTTCACAGCGGACTTCACCGGTGACATTAATAGTATGAATGATTGTTTGCCTGGTGACAGAAGCTGTTTCTACGGGTAATCCCTGGCTGGTCTGAATCTGAGAAAGAGTGGCTGGCATCTGGCGGTGAATTTTTTCGTAAACTCGCCAGATGACCAGACCAATAAAAGCAAGAGCCAGCACTATAATTATTGTTTTTTTCATGGTTTCCCCTCAGAGCTTTCCTGAAAATCAGCTGCAGCACCTGCTGCCAGCCGTAACTGCCGGTAGCCTACCTGGTAGTCATAGCAAGCCTGGTAATAACTTTCCCGGGTTTTAGCCAGTGCTACCTGAGCATCAAGAACATCAGTGGTGGTTGCCACCCCCTCTTTATATGCGAGATTGGTCAAACGTAAGTTTTCTTCTGCCTCAGCAAGGGAACTTTTAGCAAGTTTAATTCTTTCTCTGGCAGCCTGCCAGTTAAGGTAGGCGGTCTTTACCTCCAGTTCAATGGTGGAAACAGATAAAAGGTATCTATTTTGGATCTGAGAAAGTTCACTCTTTGCCCTTTGCACCTTATCCCGGGTAGCGTGCCAGTTCCAGATGTCCAGATTAACGGCGAGGACAAGATTCCAGCTGGGTCGCCAGTGGTCAGGTGATGTCTGGGTACCTTTTTCTTCTGTGAAACCCCAGGCAAGGCCAACCTGAGGATAATAGTTACTCTTAGCCAGGCTAACACCTTTTTCTGCTATCCGGCGTAGAGAATTAAAAACTTTCAGTTCCGGCCGGTTATCCCGGGCAAGGTTCTGCCAGTGGGAAAGGGGTAACTCCGGATAGTCAGCTTCCAGGATATCCTGTATTTCCAATTCCTGAGAAAGAGTCTGGTTGAGAAGCTGAGCCAGAGAAGACCTGGCGATGCGGATGGCATTATCACTTTCCACCATGGCGCTATTGACCTGTGCGAGAAAGACATCTGTCTTCAGAATATCCAGTTTTGTGACCATCCCTTGCTGGAAAAGAGAATTTGCCACCCGACGATGTTCTTCAGCCTGTTTCTTTAATTCTCTGGTGACCTCTGCTGCCTTCTGCGCCTTAAGGACACCGAAATACGTCTTTTCCACTTCCAGAAGAATCCTTTCCTTCTCTGTCTGATACTGATGGCTGGCAAGTTTCACATTTTCCACAGCCTGCTGGTAGGAGGCAGTTAACAATCCACCGGTGAAAACAGGTTGTTTCAGCATCAAAGAAAAGGAATAAAGGTTTGGTCTGGTTAACTGAATAGATTGAGGAAATCCTTCCAGGGAAAGTTCCACAGGTTTACCCAGGTAAGTATATGTTGCACTGGATGATAAACGGGGAAAAAAATTGGTGAACATTTCCCGGCGGCTGAATTCTGCCTTCTGGATATCCAGGGCAACTGATTTTAGATGCAGGTTATTTTCTTCAGCCAGACGCAAGCACTCTTTCAGGGTCAAGATACTTTGGCCTTCAGTCTGGACAACAACCAAAAATGCCAGAAAAATGGTTATTTTCGTCTTCATGGTTAGTTTTCCACGAGTCCGTGAAAGAAGACAGTTTTTACCGTGCTGGCTCTGGAAACCAGCTGGTAGCGGCGACTGCAAAGTAGCCACTGGTAGATGACACTCTGGAGTAACCCCACCAGCATGAAGATGGCGTCCTTAAAGGGTACATCTCTGACCTGGCCAGAAATTACAGCCTGCTCATATCGGTTCTCCAGTGGTTTAAGACTGCTCAGGAATTTCTGCCAGAAGTGAGTGGCCAGTCTGGTGTGTAAGCCAGGTGTTTCCAGGAAAAGAATAGTAAAATAGGCAGAGTGCTCCTGGAAAAAATCAAGATACAGGGTCATCAATTTTTCTAAGGTGGGCAGAACTGACAGCTTTTGCTCCAGCAGGTCTCTTATTCTTACAAGAAACTTATTCAGAATTGATTCTATCAGGCACGTAAAGAGCTCTTCTTTGCTGTTGAAATAAAGATAGACTGTTCCTTTCGCCAGACGTGCCTGACGGCAGATACTCTCCATATCTGTTTCCCAGTAGCTTTTTCTAGCGAAGATTCTGGCTGCAGCCTGCAGAATCTGCTCCTTCCTTTTCTGTTTTCTGACAGCCGTGCTCTGGCGGTATCTTCTTTCCATTTGCTTACCTGAAGTTGTTGACTGACCGGTCAGTCACCAGAACAATTTATTCTACCAGAGTTAGTCCCTGGCTGTCAAAAAGTAAAGAATAATTTTTGTTTTACCCCTGACCCGGGTATAATTTAGCAAATGAACTTGCGGATGGGAATTGATCTGGTTTCCCTGCCAAGAATTAAGACAGCTGCCAGGCGAAAACGTTTTCTAGAAAGGGTTCTGGGGAAAGAAGAAAGGCGGTGGGTGGGTGACAGCATCTTAAAATTGGGGATTTGCTTTGCTCTGAAGGAAGCAGCCTGGAAAGCACTTCCCCGGTGTTCTCAAAAAAAGACCTATTTTCACGACATAAAAATTACCTGGAAGAAAAGGAAACCCTGTGTTTTACTCCGGTACTGGAAAGGGCAGGTGGAAACATCCTGGACAATGGTCAGAGACGATGTTCTGGCAATAGTAATCCTGAGACAACACGGCTAAGATTTCAGTTTTTGAGCAAGCTGCCAGGTATCAAAGGCGATGCGGAGTTCTTCATCTGTAGGTATCACCAGTACCGTGATAGGAGAATCCTTACGGCTGATTATCCGTTCTCCTTTTTCCTGCCAGTTTTTCTCTTTGTCAAGCATAATACCCAGCTTTTCCAGATGAGAAAGACTTTTTTCTCTTACCAGAGGTACGTTTTCACCAATACCCCCAGTAAACACAATGGCGTCAGTCTTACCAAGCACAGCCAGATAACAACCGATATACTTTCGGACACGGTAACAGAACATCTCTATCGCCAGAGTTGCCTGCTGGTTTCCTTCTGCACTGGCTTTCAGGAGACTCCGGAAGTCATTGGAAATACCAGAAATACCTAAGAGCCCGCTTTCCCTGTTTAACAGACGGTTCAGCGAGGCTATATCCAGACCCAGTTGCTCGGCAAGGAAAAATATTACCCCGGCATCGATGTCGCCACTTCTGGTACCCATAATTAAACCTTCCAGGGGTGTAAACCCCATGCTGGTGTCCACAGAACGGCCTGCAGCGACAGCTGTGATGCTGCAGCCATTACCAAGATGGCAGGTAATGGCATTAAGGCTATACTTATCCTTACCTAAAATTTCCGCTGCTTTTCTTGCCACAAAACGATGGGATGTACCATGAAACCCGTAACGCCGGATACCAAACTGCGTATAAAACCTGTAAGGGATAGCGTAAAGATAAGCTACTTCTGGTATCGTGCGGTGGAAGGCTGTATCAAAAGCTGCTACCTGCAAACTGTGGCGGAAAAAACGTCTGGCTGCTTTAATCCCGGCAAGGTTTGGCGGATTATGTAAGGGGGCTAAGGACTGGTAGGTTTCAATCCGTTTGATGATTTCATCATCAATGATGACACTCCGGTCAAAACCTTCTCCGCCATGGACTACCCGGTGGCCAACTCCGCCAATTTCCTCAACCTTTTTTATGGGTGAATTTTCACCGCTGACAAGGGCACTGGCAATTAGTTCTAATCCTTTCTCATGGTTTCTGACTTTGAGTTTTTCTTCTGTGGCCTGGTTGCCAGCTTCGTGGTGAAAGATAGATACTTCTTCCCCGATTTTTTCCAGGATACCCCGGGCTAAAAGCTTTTCTTCGGGCATCTGGAAAAGTTTATACTTAATGGAAGAACTGCCACAATTGATAGTTAGAACCTTCATTTTTTCTCAAGATGCCTGGCAATAAAACTTACAGCATCACCCACAGTTTTGATCTGTAATGCTGCATCTTCTTCCATCTCAATATCAAACTCATCCTCAAAAGCAGCTACCAGCTCCAGGCTTTGCACGCTTTCTGCACCCAGGTCTTCCACAAACCGGCTTTCTGGTTTAATGTCATCTTCTTCCACTCCCAGGACACTGGCGACTACCTTCTTTACTCTGGCTTCAATTTCTTTTTGCTCCATAGTTTTTCTCCAGTTTTTTAAATTTTCCGGCTCCTTTTGATAACTGACAGACGCTGTTGCTTTGTTAATTCATAAACATTTCTGATAACCTCTTCCTCTTCTGAGGACAGTTCTCTTTTCCTCCTGGCCATGGCAGAACGGACGGTCTCCATCATCATTTCCAGACCAAAGCCCTTCAGGAATTTATTGTTGACATACCACACAAAAGAGGGGAAGAATTTGGGCAGAATCCCACCTGCAGTAATGTTACACATGACTCCTACGGAACTTCCGGTATTAAAAAGGGTGCCGATACTGGTTTTGGTATGGTCACCAAAAAAAGTTCCTACTTTCAAGTCACCAGTATCCACCAGCGTACCGTTCACAGGTACAGAAACAGTGGAATAATCATTTTTCAAATCACTGTTGGTAGTTAAGGCGCCCAGATTAACGAACTCGCCGATATAAGAGTGGCCGATAAATCCATCATGATATTTGTTGGAATAACCGTGAAAAATGCTTTCCTCCACTTCACCCCCGATACGGCAAATAGCACCCAGACTGTTACCTTCTCTGATGTTAGCCCCGGGCATAATTTCTGTTCCGGAGCCGATATAACATGGCCCTTCTATTCTTGCTCCTGGAAAAATTTTTACCTTTTCTTCCATGTAGATTGGTCCTGATTGAGTATCCAGAACAACAAGAGGGTGAACTTCAGCACCAGCAGCAACGTAAACTAAATCTGGAGGACCATAAATTACTGCTTGCGAAGCAAATCTTCCCTGGACACCCCTTCTTCCGCCTGTAGTAAAATCTTCCCTCAACATAGTACTGTTATGCTGTATCAAATTCCAGGGATAATCAATTACTGTAGCCTGAAGTGGAATTTTCGGCAGAATTTTTGCTGCTTCTGCCAGTAGCTGGTCCAGAGAGCCATTCCACAGTTTCCTGACAGTTTCTCTTCTTAAGATAGCATAGACGATATTGTCGTGACAGATATGGACAGCTTCCCTGGTGGTATCCAAGGGAGCTTCACCGCTGAGTAACCACCTGCCGTTGATAAGTAAAAGGTCGTTTTCAAAAATTTCCGGGTCATTCACCGGTAAGGAATAATTCTTTTTGACCAGTTTCGCCAGATAATCACGTACATAGAGATAAATTCTGGAACCTGGAAGACGTGGCAGGATACGGTCTATCAGGGTATAGTATCCACAGCGTAGTTCAAACACCGGCCTGAGATAGGAAAGAGGAGTAAGGTTTAACCATTTGCTATCTTCAAAAATACATATCTTCATTTTTGCCTCGCAGTTGGTAGTGTTTCTAAGTTTGCATACAGGTGATGGCCGCTACATTAACAACATCACTTACCGTGGCTCCCCTGGACAGGTCACTCACCGGTCTGGCAAAACCCTGCAGAATAGGCCCGATGGCTGTTGCCTTTGCCAGGTACTGGGTGAGTTTGTAGGCAATATTTCCGGAATTCAAATCCGGAAAGATGAGGACATTAGCTTTCCCTGCCACCGGACTTGGGGCTTTTAGTTTTTTCCCCGCCACCTTTTCCGACAATGCAGTATCAGCCTGGAATTCTCCATCAAAAACAAAATGAGGTTCTTTTTCCGCGGCCAGTTTCACTGCCTGTCTGATCTTATCTACAGATGGATGGCTGGCACTGCCACATGTAGAAAAAGAGAGGAAAGCTGTTAGTGGCTGCTGGTTCATTATCTTTTCATAACTTCGGGCAGTTGCCACGCCAATTTCTGCTAACTTCTGGCTATCTGGTTCAATGTTTACAGCACAGTCCGCGTAGAAAATGATTCTCTCGTCCGGTAGCACCATGATGAAGTAGCTGGAGGCGGTGCTCAGTCCCGGCTGATAACCGATAGTCAGAGAAGCAGCCTGAATGACTGATGCTGTAGTACTGGCAGCACCAGCCACCATAGCCTGAGCCTTACCGGTAGCGACCAGCATCCCACCGTAAATCAGTTCCTTTCTCAAAAGCCTTTCGGCTACAGAAGTTTTTACGTTTTTGCGGCGGGCCACGTAAGCAGCAACAAGTTCCGGTAAATCTGCTGCTTTCTCTGGTTCCACGATTTCCAGATTTTGAATATCTACCCTGCAACTGGTAGCAGACTTCCTGATGTCTTCCCTCCTGCCCAGAAGAACAGGTCTGGCAATTCCTTCCTTAGCCAGGATTTCTGCTGCCTGCAGAATTCTTTCGTCTGTCCCTTCTGGTAAAACCAGCCGGGCTGATTTTTCTTTTGCTTTCTGTCTGAATTGTTCTAACAGGTTCATGGTAAGTGGTTAGATTAAAAGATTTCCCTGCCGATTCTCTTTTCTGCTTCCTCACTGAAGCGATAATAGGTAGTTCTCTGCAGAGCACCGGCAGCTGCCTCATCTAAAAAGACAGTAACTCTTTGATGAAACTGTAAAGCAGTAGCGGAGATTAAACTGGTGACAGGACCTTCCAGAGCCAGTTGAATGACCCTGGCCTTTTTTTCTCCGTTAGCCAGAAGAATGATTTCCCTGGCTTCCAGGACTGTTCCCACACCCATGGTGATGGCAAAACGTGGTACGTCCTCTTTTCTTTCAAAAAAGCGGGCATTATCAGAAATTGTCTGTTCGTCCAGAGCGACCATTCGTGTCCTGGAGGCTAAAGAAGAACCCGGCTCATTGAATCCAATGTGCCCATCACCACCGATACCCAGAACCTGCAGGTCTATTCCGCCAGCCCGTCTGATAGCTTCTTCATACTGGAAACAAAAAGCATCAATGTCAGCTGCGGTTCCATCAGGAACATGGGTATTTTTCTTATCTATATCAATATGGTTGAAAAGATTGGCATCCATAAAATACCGGTAGCTCTGGGGATGGGAGGGTAAGAGTCCAAAGTATTCGTCCAGGTTGAAGGTGTGAACATTCTTGAAGGAAAGTCCTTCTTCCCGGTGCATCCGTATCAGCTCCTGGTAAAGACCTAAAGGAGTAGAACCAGTTGCCAGTCCCAGTACCAGATTATTTTTCTGCAGAAGCCGTTTTCTCACAAGATTAGCTGCTTCCCTGCTCATCTCCTGATAAGTTTTCCTGATTATTACTCTCATCTTCCCCCTTTGTTGTTCCTGGTTCACCAAGCTGTTTTAACCCCAGAGAAATTCTCTTGTTCTCCGGGTCAATGTTTAAAATCAAAACCTCAATTTTTTGCCCTTTTCTCAGAACCTCGGAGGGGTGTTTAATTTCCCTGGAAGAGATATTGGAGATATGAAGAAGTCCGTCGATGCCTTTTTCCAGCTCTACAAAGGCGCCAAAATCTGTTAAATGGTAAACCTTCCCGCTGACCACTGATCCGACCGGATAACGTTTCACAATCTCAGGCCAGGGATTGGGTTCTGTCTGACGGAGGCTGAAAGAAATTTTCTGTTCTTCCTGTTTGATATCAATTACTTTCAGGGTGAGAACATCACCTGTGGCCAGTACTTCCGAAGGATGTTTTACCCGGCCTGTCCAGGAAAGTTCTGAGATGTGAAGTAGCCCTTCCACCCCCTCTTCTATTTTTATGAAAGCACCGTAGTCTGTAATATTGACAACCTTGCCTTCCACAAGACTGCCCACCGGGTACTTTTCAGCCACTGTTTCCCAGGGGTTTGGGGTTTTCTGTTTCAAACCAAAGGAGACCACCTGTTTTTCCAGGTTAACATCCAGAACAACCACTTCTATCTGGTCACCCACACTTAAAATCTGTGAAGGATGGCTAAGTCTGCCCCAGCTCATATCATTGAGATGTAAAAGTCCCATCAGTCCAGCCTCTATCTCCAGAAAAGCACCATAATCAACAATGTTGCGTACTGTAGCCTTTACCAGCTGTCCTCTTTCCAGAGAACGGAGAAGTTCGCGTTTGCGCTGTTCTTTGGCATCTTCTAAGTACTTTCGCCGGGAGACGACAACATTCTTGCGGGTGGAATCAATTTTAATAATCTTGAAAAAAGAGTTCATGCCTACATACTCGCTGGGATTGGTGAGTGGCCGGATATCTGTCTGGGAACCAGGAAGAAAAGCCACCACACCAATGTCTACACGGAAACCTCCTTTAACCCGCTGGAAGATATAGCCTTCCACCGGGATATCCTGCTGGAAGTAATTCTCAATCTTCTCCCAGTTGACCAGGACATCAGCTTTTTCCTTGGAGAGGGGGATGAGTCCATTGGCATCAGGGTCCAGAGATTCCACGACGACATCCACTTCCTGGCCAGGAGCGATTGTATTCTTTTCTCTCTTGAACTCTTCCAGAAGAGCACATCCTTCTGATTTATAACCGATATCAATGATTACTTCTCCTTCGCTTACTCTCACTACCCGGCCCCGAATCAAGGAACCAGGTTTGAACGATAGTAATTTCTCTTCCAGTAGTTTGGAAACTTCACCACTGCTCATTGCCTTTACCTCCCTTTTTTTATTGCTAAAATTTTTCCAGTTGCCAGTAGTCAGAAATTCTGACAGAGGGGAATTTCTCCCTGCTACTTTTTAACGAAACTACAGTATTATACCAGACAAGTTTTGGTCTGTCCATTCTCCAGGTTAACAGGTTCTAATCCAGCAATAAGGCCCATTATTCTTTTGCCGATACTGCGGTAATCTCCACAGGTAAATTTTACCGGAGAACCAACGATAACTCTAATTTTGGCCGGTTTAATGAAACGTGCACCTGGTGGGTAAGCCTGATAAGCACCTTTAATGTAAATAGGTACTACACAAGCTCCACTTTTTAATGCCAGGAAACCAACCCCGGGTAGAGGAGAGGAGAGTTTACCATCACGACTTCTTGTCCCCTCTGGAAAGATGAGCAGTCCCTGCCCCAGGGATAAAATCTTCAGTCCCTGGCGAACAGCTGATACTCCCAGTTGTTTTTCTGCAGGAAAGGCACCCAGGAGTCGGATTAACGCGCCAAAAAATTTGTTGCGAAAAAGGGTTGCTCTGGCAAAATAATGTAAAGCCCGGGGACAGATGTAACCAATCAGTGGGGGGTCCAGAAAACTGGTATGATTGGCTGCCAGGATAAACGGTCCGGTTTTGGGGATATTCCGGGCACCAGAAACCTCCAGGCGGAAGTAGATTTTAAAAACCAAGCTTCCCATAAGTTTGGCTGTAAAAAGAAGGAATGTCTTCATTTCTCATCTGCCCAAATAACTGAGAAAGGAAAAAATCAATCCCCCGGTAGTACCTTCTATAGAGGTTTTCTCTTCATTAAAAAAATCAGAACAAGTAATGTCAGGACAACGCAGACCAGAGTTAATGAAAGATACCTTCTGGCGAAAGGAGTCTTTCTGGCAAGAAGGTATCCCAGCCACCCGTAAAAAGCCAGAGCCAGTAACACACCAAAAATGATAGGGAAAAAGTAGCTTTCTAACTCGTTATAATATCCTCCCATAGCGTTACTCCTGTAACTCTGGCTTTCATAATGTCAACCAGGCGTCTGTTTGCTACCACCCCATCCTGTTTAACCCGCAGGAGATACTCCTGTCTGGTAAGAGTGGTTTCAGATAAATCAAAGGCATCAGCCTCTTTCAGTGTTAATGTCGTCTCATCTTCGTTGATTAGCGTTCCGATGTAGACCCAGCGGCTATCTGTATCCACTACCACCAGTTTATTCTGGTATCGCTGGAGCAACGGATAGTTCAGATTTTTCTGTTTTTCCTGCACTTTTTTCTCACAGGTTTGGTGAAATCCGCTCTCTTGGCGACTGGAGGTAAACAGTTACAGGCCCGTCGTTATGGATTTCCACCACCATGTAGCTACCAAAGGACCCACTAACTAAGTCCGGAACTTTTTCCTTCAGTTTAGCCACAAACTTTTCATAAAGGGGTAACGCAATAGAAGCTTCTGCTGCCTGAGTGAAATCCGGACGGCAGCCAGCACTGCAGTCTCCATAAAGGGTGAACTGAGAAACAACAATAAGTTTCCCTCCAGTCTGAAGAAGAGAAAGATTCATTTTGTTGTTCTGGTCGTTGAAAATGCGCAGAGTAAGAACCTTCCGGGCCATTTCTTCTATGTCTTCTTCGTTGTCCTGTTTTCCAATGCCAACCAGAACAACCATTCCCTGGCCAATACTCCCGACAGGGAGATTATCAACAGTCAATGTTGCTTTTTTGACGCGCTGGATAAGCAGCCGCATAAGGAAAATATACCACAGCCTCAATTCCTTTGACAACCGGTTTTTTCGTCGGTAAACTTATATTCATGATGAAGTTTTATAAAATAGTTGGGTCCGGGAATGATTTTGTGGTTCTGGATAATCGGGGAATGAAAATCAAAAATGCCAGCTCCCTGGCCCGCCAGATGTGTGAAAGAAAGTTCGGTGTAGGAGCCGATGGAATGTTGCTTCTGGAGAATTCCAGGCTGGCAGATTTCAGGATGCGTATCTTTAACCCTGACGGTTCCGAAGCCGAAATGTGCGGAAACGGACTGAGGTGTCTGGTAAGTTTTGTTAAGATGAAGGGTATCACCACCAGGAAGAAACTTACTATCGAGACAAAAGCAGGTCTGCACAAAGCTTATCTGGAAGCAAGCAGAGTCAGGGTTGGCATGTCAATAGTGGAGAAAGCTATCCTTAACCGTCAGATTAAGGCTGGGGAAAAAAATTTCACGGTGCACACGGTTAATACCGGTGTACCCCATGCCATCATCATGGTGGATAATGTCTCAGAGGTGGATGTTTCTAATCAAGGACCGGTTTTTCGTTTTCATGAATCTTTCGGTCCTTCCGGCACAAATGTAGACTGGGTAGAAGTTACTGGCAGCAAGGAGCTGAAAATTCGTACCTATGAGCGGGGTGTAGAAGCAGAAACTTTATCCTGCGGCACCGGTTCTGTTGCTGCGGCTATTATCTCGTATCTACTGGGCAGAGTTGTTCCACCGGTGAACATAAAGGTTGCTTCCGGGGAAACGTTGAAGGTGATTTTCAATCCGGACTTAACTGAAATTTTCCTGGAAGGCCAGACCTTTTGTCCCTTTACCGGTATATGGCTGGCTAAAAAGTAGGAAGAAGGTTGATTGCTGGTTATTTTGTGCTGGATCCCTGGCTTTTATCCCTGGTTGCCCTTATTTCTGGTGTGCTGGGTGGCTGGTGGTTTTTTGCATCCGGTTTACCCTGGCAGTCTTTAAATCTGGCAGTTTTACCCCTGTTATTTCTCCACCGTCGTTTTATTTTGTTTCTCCTTTTCTTTGAGGCAGGTCTTCTCCTTACATCCTGCCGGTTGAATCTTCCCGCCGACCATGTGGCTAAATCAGTACCAGAGTATGTTTGTTGTCTTACGGGAAGGGTGACCGGCCAAATAAAAGAAGGAGTTTTCTCCCGGAAGATTTTGCTGAAAACAGAAAACTGGTCCGGACAGGATGGTAGAGAACAGAACTGCCGCGGGTTAATCCTGGTGGAAATGGAAACTGGTGCATCAGTGAATCCCGGGCAGAAGGTGAGATTCCACCAGGTGAGACTGGAGCGGATAGATAAGGCTAAAAATCCTGGTCAGGAAAAGCTGGCAGGCCTGTGGCAATTGCGCGGTATTCTCCTCAGGGGGAAAGCCAGATCTTTCAGTATTGTTGACCCCGGACAGGGGTTTTATTTCCGCATGCGGCAGTTTTTAAGGGACAGGGTGGAGAAAATCTTTGCCCATTATCTGAAGGGTTATCCTGAAGAATCTTTGTTCCTGCAGACCATTTCCGTAGGCGGGGATACCATTCCTTACTTTTTAAGGGTATTGGGCTTGCGTAGCGGAACATTTCATCTTCTGGTTATTTCCGGTCTTCATGTCGGTTTTCTTTTTCTTCTTTACTCCTTTGTTTCTTTCCCTCTCCGGAGGCATTTTTTCCGTTACCATAAGGCCTTTTCGCTCTCTGGACTGTTGATTCTCTTTTTTTATGCGGGGTTAACCGGCTGGCATATGGCTACAGTAAGAGCTGTTTTGATGATTTCCTTTTTCCTTTTAGGGGAACTGCTGGGCCGTGAAATTTCCGGTTTGAAATCAATTATGATGGCTGCTCTGGTTCTTTTACTGATAAGTCCTCTGGCTCTTTTTGAGGTCGGTTTTCAACTTTCTTTTGTCGCAACTTCTGGAATTCTTTTAACTGTGACTGCTCTGGAAGAATATCCTTTCACCAGAAGGTTACCCTGGCGGCCGCTTTGGTCTGCTACATCAGGAGCATCCGTTTTTGTTTTTCCGCTTCTTTTATATCACTTTGGTTACCTTTCTCCTCTGGGGTTAATCAACAATATTATTGCCGTTCCACTGGCTGCTTTAATAACAATGTCCAGTTTTCTTTTCTGGATTTTACCAGGTCTTTTTTCCTTGCCAGTACGATTGCTTTCTTCCTTTTTCCTGAAACTGCTGACAATTTTAGCCAGATTTTCACCGCAGTATGCGGCAACATTAAATCCGGCAACTACTTTTTTTCTTTACGCTGTTTTACTCTGCCTGGTTATTCGTTGTCCGGGAAGAAAAAGAGTGATAGGTTTAGGATTCTGTCTTATAGGGTTGTTTGTTTCCCTGGTAAGAATTAACCGTCCGGAAAGCAACAGTACTGCTATTTTCTTTTCTGCACCTGAACTTGTCTGTGCTTTCTCCTCACATAATGGTCTGGTAATTTTTACCCCGGACCATGACGCTCCAGGTAACCTCAGGAAGTTTGTTTTACCGTTTGCGCGGAAAGAAAAAATTCGCAAGGTGGAGGCATTATTTTTTACCGAAGTCACTCATGACCACTGGGGAGCCTGGCAGCGGATATACCGTCAACTGCCAGTTTCCACACTTTATGATTTAGAAACAGCAAAAAACTCTCTTTCCTGGTCAAAAAAACCGGATTACAAGGTCAGTCATCAATTTTTAAGGACAAAACAACCTGTTTTCGCTGGTTCCGGTACAGTGGAACTTCTGCACCACGGCTGCCTGGAAAAGAACGCTCCGGTGTATCTGCTGGTGCAGGGTAACTGCCGGTTTCTTCTTGCCTCTGAGGTTACGAAAGAAAACAGTCAGGCGCTTTCTGGTGTCAGGGTGGATGTTGCCGTCATTGGAAAAATAGGGGGCCAGAAACAGGTTGTGGAGAACGTTAAGGGATTACGCTGTTTATATCTCATAACACCGAGAAGATTAAAGTCACAAGCCTGGTGTGAGAAACTTCCCAGAATCCAGACCTTTTATCTTTCAGACGCAGCCGTGGCTGTCCGGACAGACCAGCGTCCTTTTTCCATTTTCCCGTGGGATAGTTTATAATATTAGCAAAACAAGGAAGGGCATGGTTAAAGAAGCAGTTGAGAAAATCAAGGAAGTGGAAAGGCAGGCTTCAGAAAAGCTGGAGCAGGCCAGGATAAAAGCACAAAAACTTATCTCTGAGGTCAGAGAGAGGGTAGAATCTTTTCAGAAAGAAAAAGAAACACAGCTGAAAAATTTGCTGCGAGAATGGGAAAAAGAGCAGGAAAAATACCTGGCTAAGGAAATACTGGTGGAAAAGGAAAGAACCAGACAAAAACTTTTACTGCTGAAAAAAACCTTTGTCGAGAAAAAAGAATTTCTCGTAAGTAACTGCACTGATGTAGTTTTAAACTGGCTGAACCAGCAAGAGTAAATTTTCAGCAAGCCACTACCCTGTTTCTTCCCTGGCCCTTAGCCTGGTAAAGGGCGTGGTCTGCTTTTTTCAGAAGTTCATCTGCACTGGTGCCATCATGGGGAAAACAGGCTACGCCAAAACTCAAAGTTAAATCTCCCTGTGGTTGTTTATCTTCGTTGGGAAATTCATACTCCTGAACTTTCCTTCTCAGGTCTTCGCAAATTTTTAAGGCATGCACTTTAGAAGTCTGGGGTAGTATTATCACGAACTCTTCCCCGCCCCATCTGGCGACAATATCACCGCCCTTTACTCCTTTGCGTAAAATACTGGCTATTTCTCTCAGGGCTGCATCTCCCAGATGGTGTCCATTGGTATCGTTATATACCTTGAAGTAATCAATATCGCAGATACACAGGGCCACAGGTTGATTTCGCTGCCGCATCTCTGTCAGAACTTGAGAAAAGATAGATTCAAAATGCCGCCGGTTATATAACTGCGTGAGGCTATCAGTGATTGCCAGAAGTTTAGTTTTCTGAAAAAGCTCTGTGTTCTCAATAAAAAGACAGGTGGGAGCAATGACCATACGCAATAACTCCAGGTCCCGCGGCTTAAAAAAACGTTTTTTCTTAGAGAAGATGCCGATAAGACCGATAGTTCTGTTCTGATGAGTTAAAGGGGCAATGAGAAAGGAGGAAATCCCCTGTTGATGATAAAATTCATACTCCTGGAAACTGCCTGTGTTGTTAACCAAAACCGGGTGGCCTTTAAGTACCGCGTCTTCTACAATTTCTTCTGCAAGTTTTATCTTCTCCCCGCGCTCTACCCGGACAAAATTTTCACCGAAAAGTTGCATGATAATTGTCTCCTGGTGGAAGTGACTGGTCAGAGAATCAATAATTTTGTCCAGGACCTCTTCCAGGGAAAGGTCACTTCTGAAATTCTCCATGATATCTCTTATTGTGGTGAGAAGTTTCATTTCTAAGGCATAATCGGAAAGAGCCAGTTTCGTTTTATCCAGTTCTTTAATTAGAGCACTGAACCGGTTGGATTGCTGAAAACCGAAGATGACATCGGTTAAGATAAACAGTAGAATCAACGTTTCCAGACTGATTAAGTACAGGAGAGAAGAATAGACTATGTTGCGGTAAAGCTGAATATTCAGAAAGAGCACAAAAAGGCAAGTCAGGAGAAAAACAAAATTTCTAATAGTCCTCACATGTTATTCCCTGAAGGCTGGCTGCGTATTCTTTCCAGCAGATTCCTAAAGTGCTCCGGGTGAAAAAAGGCAATATCCGCAAGACTTTTCCGGTTAAGCGCGCAACCAAGTTTTTTTATACCGGCCATAAAAGTACTGTAGGAAATACCATGGGCATGGCAAGCTGCTGTAATCCGGCTAATCCACAATCTGCGCAAGTCTCGTTTTTTTCGGCGACGGTCCCTCCAGGCATACGTCAGACCGCGCTCTGAAAATTCCTTAGCCCGTTTGAAAAGTTTAGAACGTCCCTGACGGTAACCCTTTGCTCGTTTGAGGACCTTTTTGTGCCGGGCACGGGAGGCAGGTGCATGTTTAACTCTGGGCATAGTTTTTCTCCTTAATGGTTGTAAGGCAAAAGTTTTTTAATAACCCTGATATCCCCTTTATTCTTAAGAATCGCCGCTTTTTTGAGGCGGCGTTTTCTTTTGGAACTTTTTTTCGCCAGAAGATGCATCCCACCGGCTGGGTAGTGTTTTATCTTTCCGGTTCCTGTGATTTTAAATCTCTTGGCTACAGACTTTTTGGTTTTCAGTTTGGGCATATCCTTTCCTTGTTAAATTAAAGGGGAATTAAGTTTACAGACAGTCGCGGCCCTTCCAGTCGAGCCGGTCTTTCCACCTTACCGACACCAGAAAGGTCCTTCACCAGCCTTTCCAGCAGTTGATACCCTCGTTCTTTATGGAGTATTTCGCGACCTTTATAAAAGATGGTGACCTTCACCCTGTGTCCTTCCTTTAAGAATTCTTCAATATGTTGTTTTTTAAACTGGTAATCGTGTTCACTGGTCTCCGGTGTCAGACGGATTTCCTTCTGTACTGTTGCCCGTTGTTTCTTCCGCAATTGCTTTTCTTTTTTCTTCTGTTCATAAAGGAATTTCCTGTAATCCATTAAACGGCAGATAGGAGGATTAACAGTTGGTACAATTTCTACCAGGTCCAGCATTTTTTCCTGAGCCAGGCGTAAAGCCTGGTCACGGCTGACAATACCTAACTGCTTTCCTTCATCACTGATAAGACGGACCTGAGCAGTCCGTATCTGAAAATTCACCCTGTATCGCTTCTGACTGTCTTTTGGCCACCTATCGCTTATAGCCTCTCCTTGTAATGAAAGCCGACCATTCTACAATATGATATTCTGTTTTCATTTTTGTGTCAAGCCAGAATCTTTTTCATTCACGAAGTTCTATTTTTTCTGAGAGAAGTGTTATCAGTTGCTCCAGAGTAAAAGCGCCTCCGGGGTGCTTTCCATGGAAACGTACCGAGACAGAATTTTCTTGTACTTCTTTATCACCAACGATAATCATCACAGGAATTTTTTCCTCTTCGGCTTCCCTGATTTTCTTGTTAATTTTCTCATTTCTTTCATCTACCTCCACCCTGAATTTTTCTTTCAGTCTATCGCGAACAGAAAAAGCATAGTTGGTGTGTCTATCAGCAATGGTGAGAATCCGGCACTGGACTGGAGATAACCACAGGGGGAGATTCCCTTTATAGTGTTCCAGCAAAATACCAAAGAATCGTTCCAGAGAACCAAGGATAGCCCGATGAATCATAATAGGTTGTACCTGATTACCTTCTGGATTAACATAACTGAGCTGGAACCTTTCTGGAATATTGAAATCTACCTGGATGGTGGAGCACTGCCATTCCCGTTTTAAAGTATCAGTGATTTTAATATCAATCTTGGGTCCGTAAAATACACCGGCCCCGGGGTCTATCTCGTAATTCAAACCCAGGTTCTTCAAAGCTGTCTGCAAGGCTGCGGTAGCTCTTTCCCAGTTCTCCAGGCTGCCCACATACCTGTCTGGCCTGGTGGAAAGAAAGATTCTGTAGTCTCTGAAGCCGAAACTGCTCAGGAAGAAACATACCAGTTTGATAAGACCGGCTATTTCTTCTTCCAGTTGTTCCGGGGTACAGAAGATATGGGCATCATCCTGGGTAAAGCCGCGCACACGTAACAGTCCGTGCAAAACCCCCTGTTTTTCCAGTCTATATACCGTGCCCAGTTCTGCCCAGCGTATGGGTAATTCTCGGTAACTGCGTAAAGAGTTCTTATAAATGATGATATGAAAGGGACAGTTCATAGGTCTGAGCTGAAGTTTCTGTCCGTTTTCCAGTTCCATGGGAGGAAACATATTCTCCCGGTAATAACAAGTATGGCCAGAACGCTCCCAGAGAACCAGATCAGCAATATGAGGAGTATAAACTAACTGGTAGCCGTTTTTAAGGTGAACTTCTCTCCAGAAGTCTTCTATTATTTTTCTAACTAATGCTGCCTTCGGGTGCCAGAAAATCAATCCTGAACCATACTCGGGATGGATACTGAAAAAATCCAGTTTTGTCCCCAGTGTGCGGTGGTCTCTTTCCTTTGCTTCCTGAAGAAAATGAAGGTAGTCTTCCAACTCCTTTTTTTCTGGAAAAGAAATGCCATAGATACGTTGCATGCTTTCTCTATTTTCATCACCTTTCCAGTAGGAGGCAGCTACCGTAAGAAGTTTAAAATATTTCACCTGGCCTGTTCTTTCCAGGTGTGGCCCCTGACATAAGTCCAGAAACTCACCCTGCTGGTAAAAAGTAACTGTATCTTCCGGTATATCTTTTAGAAGTTCCAGTTTGAAAGGTTCTTCTTTGAGATACTCTCTGGCTTTATCTTTTGTCACCTGCTGGCACTGCAGCGGTAAATTTTCCTGAATGATTTGCTGCATTACTTTTTCCACCTGCTGCAAATCCCCAGGCGTAAAAGGGGACTGCCTGTAAAAATCATAGTAAAATCCGTTTTCTATAGCAGGTCCGATTCCAAGTTTTACTTCAGGAAAAAGCCGTTTCACCGCCTGCGCCAGTATATGGGCAGTGGTGTGCCAGTAAGCCTTCAGGTCTGACTTGTTTTCCATTTTGGCTGGTGCCAGAAGCTTAATTTTTTAACCCTTTGGAGCGGGGCGGACGGGATTCGAACCCGCGACATCCAGATCGACAGTCTGGCATTCTAGGCCGCTGAACTACCGCCCCGGATTCCTTTAATTTTACCACCCGCTAACATTACGGGTCAACGTGTTATTTTGCTATCTCTGTTTCTCTCTTTTCCCTTATTACTGTAACCTTTACCTGGCCGATATACTGGAGATTTTCTTCAATCTTTTTAGCAATCTCCCTGGCCAGAATATGGGCATCCTCATCACTGGTTTCCTCAGGTTTAACAATTACTCTAACTTCCCTGCCAGCAGAAATGGCATAGGCAGTATCAACACCTTTGAACGAGGAGGCAATTTTTTCTAAATCTTCAATACGGCGCAGGTATTTCTCCAGGGTGTCTCTTCTGGCACCCGGTCTGGTCGCCGAAACAGCATCAGCCACAGCGGTTAAAACAGTGTAGGGAGTACTCACATTTGTATCCTGGTGATGGCATAAGGCTGCCTGAACCACTATCTCGTTTTCTCCAAACTTACGCAGAATCTCTGCTCCAATTTCAGGATGGGTACCTTCCACTTCCTGGTCCACAGCCTTTCCAATATCATGAAAAAGAGCAGCTCTGCGAGCCAGTTTAGAATCCAGTCCTAAATCAGCAGCAATCATCGCTGCCAGGAACGCTGTTTCTTTGGAATGATGAAGTACATTCTGGCCGTAACTGGTGCGGTATTTCAGACGTCCAAGTAGTTTTATTAACTCCGGATGGACATTTTCCAATCCTACTTCAAAGACTGCATTGGTGCCTTCTTGCAGAATTTTTTCTTCCAGCTCCTTTTTCACGCGCTCCACAACCTCTTCTATTCTTCCCGGATGAATCCTTCCGTCTACCACCAGCCTTTCCAGAGCGATTCTGGCAATTTCTCGGCGGAAAAGATTGAAGGAAGAAATGGTTACGGCTTCTGGCGTATCATCCACTATCAAGTCTACTCCGGTCGCCGCTTCAAAAGCCCGAATGTTGCGTCCTTCTCGCCCAATAATCCTTCCTTTAATCTCATCACTGGGTAGACTGATTACCGAAACAGTGCTTTCTGAAGCTTCTTCCGCAGCCAGCCGTTGCATGGCTGTTAAAATTATTTCTCTGGCTTTTTTTTCGGCGTTGGCGCGTACCTCTTCTTCTATTTTCCGTTCTAACCTGGCAGCCTCTTTCCTGGCTTCTTCCTCCATAGCCTTCAGCAGTTGATTCCTGGCTTCTTCCCGGCTCATAGAGGAAATCCTTTCCAGCTGTTTTTTCTCTTCCTCTATCAGGGACTGGTAAGTTTTCTCCCGTTCCAGCACAGCCTGTTCCCTGGTCTGAAGATTTCTTTCTTTTTCGGCTAAATCTGCCTCTTTCTTCTCCAGCAGTTCCACCTTCCTTTCTAAATTGAATTCCCTTTGCTGGAGCCGCTTTTCCTGAAACTGAATTTCCCTCCGTTTATTTCTGGTTTCTCTTTCAAAATCAGTTCGTAATCTGAAAAGTATTTCCTTGGCCTCCAGGTCAATTTCTCGTTTCTTGCTCTGGGCTAAGTTTTCTGCTTCCTGAATGATTTCCTTTGCCCGCTTTTCTGCAGCAGCCATGGTGCGTTCCCCGATATATTTGCGCCACAGGTACCCTATGAGGAGGGAAACAGCACTCCACAGTATAATAATCCAGGGAAGTAGCAGGAAGAATTTCTGGCTCATAGTATCCACCCCCTTTTCACTGGAGTTTTCCTGTTACAAACGGCCTTCTGGCCAAAGTCACGCTGTCTGGGGTGTTTCCGACAAAATCATCCTGAAGGGAACCTGATAACACTTTCTGGCCAGGCTTCTCTTTTACACTGACCAGGTTCACAAAGGTGTAAGGATGGGGATTTCATGTTACAGGTGTACCAGTTTGACTGAATGTATTGCCGGAAACTCCTCAATTTGTTTTAATACATTTTCGTCTATATCCTCGTCCAGATTCAAAACGGTGATTGCTGTACCACCTTTTTTCTTACGGCCTAAGGTCATGGAGGCAATATTCACTCCTTGCCTTCCAAGGACAGTACCAATATGTCCCATAATTCCAGGCCTGTCATCATTATAACAGACCAAAAGTACTCCCTTCGGTGTGGCTTCTACCGAGTAGCGGTCTATTTGAACAATTCGTTCTTCGCCATTCTGCAGAATTGTACCTGCAGCTTGCACCTTTTGTTTACCTTTCACCTCCAGAGTTATAAGATTTAGAAATTCCCCGGTACTGGGAACTCGCCGTTCACTGACATTCAGATTAAGCTGTTTTGCTACCAGGGCAGCATTGACGGCGTTGATTCTGGGTTGATCAGCCAGCAGTCCCTTCAAAACGTAAAGTCGTAACAAACTCAGGTCATAGTTTACAATCTCGCCGCTGTATTCTATCCATACCGCTTTGATTTCCCCTTCCACCAGCTGCCGGCAAAGGTTGCCCAGTTGTTCTCCTACTGAAAGATACCCCCTGATTTTTTCCATCACAGTGGCATCTGGAGAGGGCAGATTTACAGCATTGCGAATGATTTTACGCGTGAAAGCATCAACAATTTGATTCGCCAGGTCACGGGCTACATTTATCTGGGCTTCGTGGGTGGAAGCACCCAGATGGGGGGTAAGAATCACATTGTCCAGATTTCTTAACGGGCTATCTGCAGGTAGCGGTTCTTTTTCAAAAACATCCAGCGCTGCGGCACGGACCTTACCGGAACACAGGGCTTGATAGAGAGCCTGTTCGTCAATGATACCACCTCTGGCAACATTGATAATACATACCCCGGGTTTCATAAGAGAAATCGCCTTTTCTCCTATAAGCCCCTTTGTCTTTTCTGTGAGTGGCAGGTGAAGAGTGATAAAATCTGACTGTTTCCACAGACCTTCCAGACTGACCAGACTTATTTCCGTTTCTTTCACAGTATCCTGTTCAATAAAAGGGTCATGGGCCAGAACCTTCATGCCCAAAGCCCTGGCAAGATATGCCACCCGCCGGCCAATCCGGCCCAGACCAATCACACCCAGAGTTTTTCCATAAACTTCACTGCCCATGAACTTTTTCTTTTCCCAGAGTCCAGCTTTCACAGAAGCATTGGCCTGGGGAATATGTCTGGCGATAGCCAGAAGTAACCCTATGGTATGTTCTGCTGCAGAAATGGTATTTCCTTCTGGGGCGTTCATGACAATAACCCCGCAGGCAGTAGCAGCCTCCACATCTATATTGTCCAGACCAACTCCAGCCCGGCCGATAATTTTCAGATTCTTTGCCTGCTGGATGACCTGTCCTGGTACCTTGGTGGCGCTACGTACGACCAGAACATCAAAATCCGGTATAACCTCAAGGAGTTTATCAGCTGGCAATGTCCCGCATACCGTTACCTGAAATCCTGCTTTCTTAAGGATACCAATACCTTCTTCTTCAAAACCGTCTGTCACAAGTATTTTGACCTGGTTTTCCATGACATTTTCCTTTTTCTATTGTTTTATTTTATCCTGAAGGACTTTCTCCGTCAAGATAGAAAAAACTCACTGCTGGCTGGTGGCAGGCAATATCTCTTTGACTTGGCAACCAGCAATCTCTAAAATATAGCTATGGTAAAAATTGCGCCCTCTCTCCTTTCCGCAGATTTCAGCCAGCTGGGACAGGAGGTATTGAAGGTAACAGCGGCAGGAGCCGACTATATCCATTTTGATGTCATGGATGGACATTTTGTTCCCAACATTACCTTTGGGCCGATGGTTCTGAAAGCCATCCGTTCCTGTAGCGATATTCCTTTCCAGGCTCATCTGATGATAGAACGGCCAGACCTTTACTGGCTTTCTTTTGCCCGGGCTGGAGCAGACATTATAGGTATCCATGTAGAGTGTGAGGTGACAGACGAAAAGCTGATAAAAGAAATTGTTTCCGCAGGTAAGAAGGTCTGTCTGGTTATCAATCCTCCTACCAGGCTGGAGGAGGTAAAAATTCCCCTGGAAAATGTTGGAGAAATACTGGTAATGACTGTTAATCCTGGTTTTGGTGGTCAGAGTTTTATCCCGGAAGTTGTGACCAAAATAGAGAAACTGGCAGATTTAAGGGAAAAAAAGCGTCTGTCTTTTGAGATTGAAGTAGACGGTGGTATTAATCCACAGACTGCCGTTTCTGTCATTAAAGCCGGTGCAGATATTTTAGTGGCTGGTTCTTTTATCTTTGGAAGTAAAGATTATACGAGAGCCATTAAGGAGTTAAGATGCAGCAGGTAAACTGGACAGACCTGCAGAAGATTTTGCAGCAAAGCAGATTTTCCCCGGAGATAGAAAAAAAAGTCAGGATGATTATTGACCGGGTGAAAGAAAAAGGAGATGAAGCACTTTTCGCCTGCACTGAACTTTTTGATGGAGCCCGGATAAGAAAACTGAGAGTTTCTGAGAAAGAAATAAGAGCAAGCCGCAGGTACTTTAAAGGAGAAATAAAAACTGCTCTGCAACAGGCACGGTTGAGAATTGAAGTTTATCACCGTAACCAGATACCTTCTAAATTTGTTCAAAAGGAAAAGGATTGCAGGATAGAGTTTTGCTGGGCACCCCTGGATGTGGTAGGTATTTACGTCCCTTCCTCCCAGGCACCTCTGGTTTCCTCAGTTTTGATGACAGTAGTACCAGCGAAGGTTGCCGGCTGCCAGCGAATAGTTGTCTGTACGCCCCCTGGTCGTGATGGGAAAGTTAATCCGTATCTTCTCAGCTGCTTGGACTGGTTAGGCATTAAAGATATCTTTAAAGTTGGCGGTGCCCAGGCAGTAGCCGCCATGGCTTTAGGAACAGAGAGTATACCGCAGGTAGACAAGGTGGTTGGTCCTGGTTCTGTCTATGTCAATACTGCCAAGAAATTACTTTTTGGGGAAACCGGGGTGGATACATTAGCTGGCCCCAGCGAGCTGGTTATTTTTTCTGACGAATCAGGGGTGCCTGCTGTTATCGCTGCTGATTTAGCTGCTCAGATGGAGCATGTTGGTGGCACGGGAATTCTTCTTACCACCTGCGAATCTCTTGGTAGAAAAGTGGAACTGCTGGTCCGTGATGGCTACTGGCTACTGGTGAAAAACGAAGAACAAGCCCTGAATATTATCAATCAGCTGGCTCCAGAACATCTTCAGATACTGTGTTGGAATCCATCAGTTTTTATCCCCAGGGCTGTAGCAGGGGTTATCTTTGTGGGAGAAGCAACCCCTACAGTTATTGGGGACTATTTTGCCGGTCCCAGCCATGTCCTGCCCACCCAGCAGGCTGCCCGTCATTCTTCAGGAGTATCGGTTTATACCTTTCTGCGAAGTTATGCCGTTATCAGAGCCAGTAAGGATTTCCTTAAAAAGTGGGGTAACACGGTGAAAAAAATGGCTCTTTTAGAAGGTCTAACTGCCCATGCCAGAAGTATAGAAATCCGCCTAACTTCAGGAGGGAAAAAGTGGGAAGAAAGGCAAAAATACACAGGAAAACAAAAGAAACAGAGATAGTTCTTTCCCTGAACCTTGATGGAGAAGGTAAGTCTTCAGTTTCTACCGGGTTAGGTTTTCTCGACCATATGCTGGAGCTTTTCTCCAGGTTTTCTGAAATGGATTTGATAGTGGAGGGGAAAGGAGATTTACAGGTAGACCAGCATCATTTAGTAGAAGATACTGGCCTTTGTCTGGGGTTAGCTCTGAAAGAGGCTCTGGGTACGAGAAAAGGAATTGAAAGGTTTGGTTTTGCCTCTGTGCCCATGGATGAGGTTCTGGTGCAGGTAAGTTTGGATATTTCCGGCAGACCAGGATTGTTTTTTAAAGTACCGGATATTCGTGGGCGGGAAGGAGCTTTTGAAACTGAGGATGTCCGGGAATTTCTGAAAGGGATGGTCAACCAGGCAGATTTAACCCTGCATATTTACCTTCTTTCTGGAGATAACCTTCATCATGTGAATGAGGCTATTTTTAAGGCTCTGGCAGTAGCCTTAAGACAGGCAGTAAGAAAGACAAGGAAAGGACTGCCCTCTACTAAAGGGAAAATTGATTGAAAAACAACTGGCTCTCCTGGAGAAGCTATCTGAAGAAGTTTTTGGATTATCTTGCCTGCCAGAGAAATTGCTCTGTCCATACCATTTTTTCTTACCGGGGTGATTTAGAGCAGTTTTTGCTTTATCTGAGAATGAAAGGAGTAAAAACTGTTGACTATCAGCTGCTCCGGGAATATCTGGTCTGGCTGAAGGACAAAGGTTATACCAACCGGAGTACCAGCCGCAAGGTAGCCAGCTTGCGTTCTTTTTTCGCTTTCCTTGTCCGCAGGAAACTGCTGAAGACAAATCCTTCTCTTCTTCTGAGGTCTCCCAAGGTTTCTCCTTCCCTGCCCAATTTTCTCACTGTGGAGGAAATGTTTCGTCTTTTAGAAACACCCAGGACGGATACCTTTCTGGGCTTAAGGGATAAGGCTATTTTAGAGGTTCTTTATTCCACCGGGATCCGGGTGGGCGAGCTGGTAAAATTGACCGAGAGAAGCCTCAATCTGGTAGAAGAAACCATCAAGGTTAAAGGAAAAGGTAACAGGGAAAGGATAGTCCCCCTTGGCGAACCAGCCATCAAAGCCCTCACGGAATATTTGAATCGTCGTCCGGTAAGAAATCAGGCACTTTTTGTCAACCGTTTCGGTAGACCTCTTTCCGCTCGCAGTGTGGAAAGGTTGATACAGAAATACAGTCGCCTGGCAGGAATAACAAAACCGGTTACCCCTCATACCTTCCGCCACAGTTTTGCCACTCATCTTCTGGACCGGGGGGCTGATCTGCGCAGTGTTCAGGAACTCCTGGGACACGAAAATATTACCACAACACAAATTTACACACATCTGACAGTGGAAAAACTTCGTTGTCTCTATGAGAAAGCCCATCCCCGGGCAAGGTGAGTAAATCAGTGCTGGAGGTTTAACCGGTAAAGGGAGGAGGGATTTTCCAGAAACCATTTTCTGGCAATTTTCAGAGCATCTTTTTCTTTCATCCTGCCGCTGTAAACTCGTCGGGCTAAAACAGCAGAGATATTTTCTCTGGCCATCACCAGGTGGCCATAAACTTTCTCCACCGGGTCCCGGTAATCGCCTCCGAAAGCCAGAATCTTGTTGGTAGGTAAAAGATCCAGTGCTTCCTCCAGTGCTTCCCGGGCAAACTTCTGGGAGATGATATGTGTCCAGCAGAAATTCAGCCAGACATTGGAAAATCCTTTGCCCAGCATCAGCGTTTCTCTCACCCAGGGATATCCACAGTGGTAAATATCAAAACAGGTACCAGGATTTCGCTGGAGAAGAGGGATAAGGTGTAGAGGGTCCAGACTTCTGAAATCTCCCCAGTAGCCTGTGTGGACAGCCACCACCAGATTTTTCTCCGTAGCAAAACGAATCATCTCTTCGGTAACATAATCCCGCAGAACGTGGCTTAAAGGGTAGGTGGGCCAGGTTTTTCTCCGGGGCAGTGGACTACCTTTGACAGATATAATTTTCCGAAAAAAAGTTATAGCCTGCCTGCGGTCTGGATGACCGAAAGGCTGGCAGATGAGTTTTAAACCAACCGCTCCCTGTTTTTTCACCCTAAAGACATATTCATAGCAAGCCTTCAGGTAATCATCAAGAGTTTTTATCTTTTCTTCCGGTGCAAAGGGTGGATGTAAGAGAGATTCTGCTGTTTCCAGAGGGTAACTCATGGGCATCACTGGCTTTAAAAGTGGACTTTCCGTTTCTGTGCTGCCACACTGGGTCAAAACGGCCCTGATATGACAGGTTTTTCTTAATACCAGATCATAAATTCCTGGTTTGTTCATCGTTTGCATTCTTTGGGTAATCTGCTGGTAGTTGTTTCCGTGTATGTCATCTGCTTGATAAAATTTTTTTGCGGCCAGTAAAGCAGCCCGGGAGTAACAGGTCCAGCGAATTTTTTCCCAGTAAGGGGCAAATATCCGCCAGCGTCTGTCCAGCGGAATTTCCGGGTTGGTGAGATTTTTTATTTGTTCTTGCGGCATACCGGCTCTTGCTAAGTCTCCCTGGGTATAATGAGAAAACAGAGTGAAAACATCAACTTTTTTGGAAAGACGTACACTTTCCGGTGGTAAATGTTCATGGCAATCAATAATTTCCAGGTTTTCCAGATATTTCCTGATACGGCTGGCAATCCTGGCTAAAGACATATTTTCTTCCCCAGTTCTTCTGCTAACTTCTGCGGCTGGTTTTTCTTTCCTTTAAGGAAGAAGACCTGCCAGGTTTCCACATGGGTAATGCTCTGGCCCGGGTCAACTTGTTTCAATGGTCCTACTGTTTCCAGTTCCAGAAACTGGTTATTGGTGTAAACTTCCACAGTGCAGCCATAATCCGGGTAACATAAATTTTCCTGTGTGAACGTTTTTACAAAGGCTATGTCTTCCACCCAGTAAGCAGCCCAGTTAGGCCTGGCAGCAACACCAATTTTCACAGGAGAACTGGCTTTCGCTTCCTGTCTGAGGAAGAGGAAATTTTTTGTAAAAAGAAATCTGAAATCGTCCAGGTCTGTATAAGGCCAGAGGGAAAGATGCCTGTCTGGCAAAAGTCCTGTGGTATCCACGCGGGAAGGTTTGTGGGGAATGATGGCCATACCTTGCGGTCTCATTACCGAAAGAGCCCAGGCTGCCAGGGTTATAGGCCAGCGTCCTGTGTTGGTAATGACATGGGACACCTTTAGCATTTGTTTTTCATGCAAGGTTATCCGGATAGTTTTTTGAATGGAATTGGCTACTTCCGGCTGACCGCTGACAGTAATGGTTTTTCCTTGAAACGAGATATTCACCGGTACATTATCCAGAGAATAAGAACGGGGCATAGCTTCCGGTGAACTCCACAACCTGTGTCCGCCATAGATGTGCCAGAATCCTTCCGGTGTTTGCACACCAGTTTGGGGTAGAACAGCAAAGAGATTAAAGTCAGGTTTACAAATATGAGAGAGCCAGAGAATTCTGGGCCCAATTTCGCAGCCTATTCCTACCACAAACGGTCCCAGGGAAAAACTTTTCACCTTTATTCCATTTAGATTAATTTCTTTCATTTTTTCTCTCCGTGTTAGCAGTTTCCTCCTTAAAGAAAAGTTTTATTTTCCTCCTGAAGAAAGGTAGAAACCAGGGTAACATCAGGTGAGTGCCGGGATACCAGAAACAGGGTGGATTTTTTAGTCGTTTTCTCAGTTTCAGGGCACTGGTAAAAGGTACCACCAAATCAAACAGTCCATTAATCATCATTATTTTTCTCTCCGCAATAGCTGGAGCCAGTGTTAAAGGGTCATAGAGAAAACAGTATCGGGGCAGGAGAGAAATCTGGGAGTAGAGGGAGTTTCTGAGAATAAAATGATAGGTACGGTGCATCTGGCGGCATGCTTTCCTGGGACAATCTTTCTGGAGGGCAAACCGCAACAATCCTTTCCAGGTAAGATTCTCACAATCACCACCACTGACAAGAAGCAGGATTTTCTTCACCCGTTTATCCAGGCAGGAGCTGATGATGGCCGGGAAACCGCCAGCGCTGACAGCCACCAGGTAGAAATCCGGATTTTCCCTTTGCGTAAACTTTTGCCAGAAGTCCATACCCGCCAGCAGAACCGCTACCTCCTGTTTAATCTGAAAGAAAAACTCGGTATCTGTCCTGGGAAAAGGAAGGCAAAAATGGCATAAAGCCAGTCCGTATCCTTCCTGGAGAAGGAAGGAAAATTTTTCCTTTAGCAGTTTCCTGTTTTTTTCAGTAGCTCCAGCCCCGGGCAAGAGAAAGATAACCGGCTTTTCTATTTCCTGGAAGAGAAACGTAACCAGTAATTGGTTCTCGTTTCCGCTTTCCACCTTTATCAGGCCGTTTCTCTTTTCTTCTGTTAACAGTTGTAAGACAGTTTTCCCGGCAAAGACCTTAGCCAGACTGATTAATTCTTCGCTTCTGACAGTAACCATATGTAAACGAATTTTAGCACAGGTTAACTCCGGCCACAACATCCCGAAAAGAATTTTTTATTCTGTCAGAAAACAGGTAAAATATTGCAAAACTAATGAAGGAGACAAACATGGACAAAAAAACATTGTTGCTATTGCTTCTTTTTTTACTCCGTAGCATGATTTCCTGGTCTCAGCCGGTGAGAAATATTCTCTGGGATGGGGGTCTGGAAACAGGATACGGCAATTCTTACTGGGGTACCATCAGGGGTAATTATGGTCCTAACTGGCGCTCAGCCTGGTCCAATGGAATGGTAAAACTCAGACAAACAGTAGCCAGCCGTTGTTACTGGCTGGCAGAGGGTACGTATTCCCTTTGTGTCTGGGTAAAGAGGGTACCTGGTTGGGAAAAAGAGCCAATGGGTGTCATTCTTTTACTCACCAATCTCAATTATTATGGCGACAGGGAAAAGAACGAGTATAGGAAGAAATTTTCTGTCCCGGAAGGAGAGGGGGTTTTCCGTTTAGGCTGGAGTTTCACCATTAAGGGTGCGGTCAGGCCAATTTTCCATGTGGAGATAGCACCTTTAACCAGCAGGGAAGGAGAAGGATTGTTACTTGATGCGGTGAGTCTTACCCCGGGACCTGAACTACCAGAAAAGATGGTGCCGGCAGCGGATGTGGAAGCTGGTTTTTTTATCCCGGAAGAAACCGGGATTTACAACGATGGAGAGGAAAGAATTGTCCAGTTGCTGGTGTCTAACCATGGACCCCAGAGAAAGGCAAAAGTACACTGGGAAATCTACAACTATCTGGAGGAGTTAGTCAGAAAGGGAACGATAGAAGAAGACCTTCCTGCTTTCACTACAATAAAAAGAAACTTAGCTGTTGGTGACCTTCCCTGGAATGGTTACCGGCTGGCTTGCGAGGTTGAAGGTCAACCAGTATTAGGAGATGGTCTTGTTGCCTTCTTGCCGAAAATTAATCAGGATTCTTTCCCTCTCTATGGTGGGGATGCCGCTATCAATTCTTATGCTGGTGATTTTACCGGTCGTTTCCTGAAAAAACTGGGTATGAAAAATGCGACCACCCTTTCCTGTGGGGGTGGGATTGGCAGGTGGGCACTGGTTAATCCGGAAGAGGGGAAATACATCTGGAACGATGAGCTGGTGGAAAGTGCGAGGAAAGAGGGACTGGATGTTATTGGTTTCCTTGGCTTGAAGTATCCACCTGCCTGGGTGAAGGAGAAATATATGAAGGGCTCCACCATTACCGAGGAAAATGGTTTCACTGGGGCCTTCTGCAGATATGTGGAAGCCTTTGTCAGTCACTACCGGGATAAAATTCCTGTAATCCATTTTGAGGATGAGATACATGGTGTCTATCCCCTGGAGCAGGTAGCGAGAATCTATAAGGCCGCTATGGATACGGTGAGGAAGGTAGCCGGAGAGTATAATCTTAAAATTACCGCAGGAATTAATGCTACCAGACCTGAATGGTGGGCAAATTTTATAGAACTGGTAAAACCGGAATACATTGATTTTGTGAGCCAGAATACTAATCTGAGACCAAACTGGACACTCCAGACCCTGAATATCTTGAAAGAAAAAAATTGTTACCCGGAATATTTCTACACCTTAGGCGTTGGTCAGAAAAGTGTCCTGAGAAAAACCTCCTTGATTCTTGATAGAGCAGGTAGCGGTACACCGGGTGGTCTTTTTGCCTGGCAGTTGATGATGGCAGCCTGGTTAAGCCGACCCTATGGAACTGAAGAAGTCAGACATGGGCCTTTAATTCGTTTTGGCTACTATGACCTGAGAACACTGGGACAGGCTGTTTACATTCCCCAGGCAGGAAAGACTGGTCTGGAGTATGATAACTCTCCTACTCTTGGACTTCAGGCTATGGCGATGCAGAAGTACTGGCTTTCAGGAAAACGACCGGTCAGGGAGATTGACAAACCCGGGACTCTTAAAGGATACCAGACAGAATGCGAGAATCTTTTCCTTTATCCTTTCCGGGATGAAAAGAAAGCAGTTATTATACTGACAACTTCTGAAGCTGTGGACCTTAACTCCAGAGATTTTGATTGCCGGTGGAAACTTTCCGGTGTTGATTTTCGATGTTATCCAGCATATGACATTTATGGTCAACTTCTCCCGGTGGATACTGACGGGCAAGTCCTGGTGAAACAACTACCGGTTGTTTTCAAAGATATACCGACGCAGGAATTAAACCAGGCAATAAGTTGCCTGCGGTATCTGAAGGCCGAAAGACAGAAATCACCGGAATCAATTTCTCTGAAAAGCGGGGAGTATTTTATTTCTATCAATCCTGAACAGCAAGGTTTTCTCTGTCTCATCCACCGGAAGAATAATCAGGAGATTTGTCTGATTGACGGGGTTTTCGGTTATCCAGCTTTACCCAGGCCAGAAGTAGAAACCAGTGAAACCAGAACCGCTGCTTCGGCGAGACTGAACTTTGGTCCCTTAATGCAGTTAGGGATAAGAATTTCCCCGGAAGGAGTTATTCTTCAATGGAGCCATAGCAATAATGAAACAAAGTCAGTACAGCAAAGAGTGAGTTTCCGTCTCAGCCATGCAGGTGCTGGTCGGGAGATTACTGTCCAGAATGGCGATAAAATAATTGCCGGTAAACTCAGAGAAGATTATGGAGAACTTGTTTCCTTACCTGCACCACCGCCAGCGGCAATACCAGAGTTTGCCTGCCGTGTAAGCATCAAGGGTTTTGCCACCTTTGACCTTTCCGGGGCTACGGGACAGGGTGGTTTTTCTCCTTTAACTGGTTTTCAATGGAAAACAAGGGATGGGGAAGCTTTTTTGGAAGCAGCCTATACTATTGCCCCTTATGCTGGCGGTGGTTCCAGAGGGGTGCAGACTATTCATTTGGAGATAAAAGTAACTACCCCGTGAATTTTTACTGGCTGATAAATATTTCTGTAAGAGGAATAGGTCTACCGATGTAGAATCCCTCAGGGTGGTCGATTATGCCAGAGACATAAACTCAGAAGATAGCAGGATGTTGTTGTTTCCATCTTTCATTCTTAAGAGGATTTCATACTGCCAGATATGTCCGGTACGGAGATCGCAGATAGGTTGATCCAGAAGAGTAAACTTATTATTTTCCAGGGTTTCACGCAATCTGGGTACTTCAGCAAAACGGCTTTGAGATTGTCTGGTCCATTCAGTGGATTTGTCGTAGAGACAGAAACGGTTTCTTCCCTGTTCTTTTGCCCGGTACATGGCGATATCAGCAGCAGAGAGGATCGTACACTGCTGTCTATTTCCTGTGCCTTCCTGCACATTTGCCCACCTTTTTCTTTTCCCAGGAGGTGTAAAAATAATAGATTTTTTAATGAGGCAACGACCACTTTTTGAGCAGAAAATAAATGAGGCAATTGGTGATCTTGACAGAAGTGAAGAAAAAGGTTAAAATAAAAGCAAAAAGGGGGGATATGCAGGCGAAAAATGGTTTTACGCTGATTGAATTATTGGTCGTGGTAGCCATTATTGCGATTTTGGCAGCATTGCTTTTACCAGCCTTAAGTAAAGCCAGGGCAAAAGCCAGGCAGGCAGCCTGCGTGAACAACCTTAAACAGATAGGACTTTGTGTTTTGCTTTACGCTCAGGACTGGAATGACTGGTTACCCCTGGGTGGGTTGAATGCTCCTGGTGGCTTCAGGGATTTGATGAATCTTGGTTATATGAATCCGAAACTTTTTGCCTGTCCTGCTGATACCACCAGGACACCAGGAGGTCTCTGGGGAAGTGGAACGGAAAAACATTACTATAAATACTCGTGGGATAAAGAACCCTACCCCAGCTACATCTGGAATCCACAAACTGGCTGTTTTCAAAACGATGCCTGGGTGTGGAATACCAGACCGAGAAAGGTAGGCAAACTGGTCTGGTCACACAGGGATATGCTGTGCGGGGATGGAGAGATGCACCGGAGCAGCAATGCTTACTACCACAAGGCTGATTGGGACTATAACTGGCTGCCGTGGGAATTTGAGAGGCATGGTGGTGGCTTAAATTTTCTTTTTGCTGATAGCCATGTGGAGTGGTTTACTTACCAGCAGTTCGGGTCCATCAGACTCGACTGGGGAAGGCGCGATTTTTAAAAACGGAGGGATGTAAAATAAAATAATAGGCAGGTAAAATTCTTGCCTTTACCACGGAGAGAAAAGATGTCCAAGAAAACTGGCTGGTTTTTATTGATGCTTTTTTTATCCTTGTCCGCAGCAGTAGCAGCCCAGGAAAAAAGTAATCTAAACCAGGTAAGGAAAACACTTCTGGCGGACAAATCCCTGCTTTTCTTTGTCCCTTTTGATTTTTCTGTGGATGCAGAAACAGCTTACCATCACAAAGACGGACAATTGTTCGGGGAGGGCCAGTATGTCAGGGGTGTGGTGGGGAACTGTCTGCACTTACCGGCTGAAGGTAAAGGTAGTGTCTTATACAAGATGAGCGACAATATTGATTTAGAAAAAGGAACTTTAATGTTCTGGTTTAAGCCAGGCTGGTGGGGTGATGACCAGACAGGTAAGTACACGCTTTTATGGGTTTCTATGAAAGACGCAAGTAAGTACTTTGCTTTCCATCGTTCTTTTTCTGCTAAATCTCCTACGATACTTTACATCTCTCGCTCCTGGCAGGGTGGCGCCAATCTGCATATGGACGAATACTTCAAAAAAGATACCTGGATACATTTAGCTGCCACCTGGGATGCTGCAGCCAACAAATTCCTCTTTTACATCAATGGACAGCTCAAGACTACTGGAAGCTGGGCTCCTGTTGAAAAAGACCCTTCCCTGGAACCAAACCGGATGAGTTTAGGCCGCTACTATTCTGCTGATACACCTATCAACTCTGCCTATGATGAGTTTTATGTTTTTAAAAGAGTTTTAACTCCGGAAGAGATTACCTCATATTACAAAGAGACCAGGCCTGCAGAATGAAATGAGAAATTTTTTCCTCGCTTTTTTTCTCTTCTGCACTTACGGGTTGGCTGGGGAGCTTTCCTTCCCTGGTGGCCAACTTTCTTTTAGAGTTGTTACTCCTCATACTGCCTGGGCGAAACCATGGGTCTCCGGTAGCCTTAAGATTCTCACTATTGCTCCTGCTGCCAGTAGCCGGGAGGTTTTAGAACTGGCGCAGAGACTGGATGCGGAAATAGTCTGTGTTCCGGTGCCAGCGCAGAAAAGATTTCTTGGCGAAGTCTGGGTTTACCTGAGACAGTGTCTTTCAGATGATTATCAGTTAATCCTCCTTGGGGGAGTGCGCTGGGTGGATTTACCTGCAGATATCCGTCAGCTTATTCTAAGAAAAGTACGGGGTGGCTGTACTTTTCTTTTTGTGGACCCGCAGGGTATGGACAGAGAACTTTATGAATGTTTCGAATCTGGCCGTACAGTTTCTTCCTTTGATGCTGCCTTTATCATACCCTTCCAGAAATTACCTGCCTTTTCACGTTTTGAGAAACCAGAAGAACTTATCCAGCGCTATGTAACAGAAAGCCTGTCAGGAAAAGGGAAAATGTGTTGCCTGTCTTACGCCAGCGGAAGAGGCGAGTACCTGTTTTTGACTCCGGCTGGTCCGAGTAATCAACTGCAATATGATTACTACTGTGCTTTTGTCATCCGTATTATCCTTGCCCTGACTGGAAAACTATCCAGGGAAAAGATAGAAGACGTAAGGCTGGAAAAAGGGAAAATATTTCTGCAGGTAGTAACCGATAAACCAGGGCAAATTTTTTTTAGAGTGAGAGACCGGGAAGGTGCAATAGAGCAGGAAAAAAAACTCCCGGTTTCAGGGAAAGAGGTTTCTTTCCCGTTTTCTCCGCTTCCTGCTGGAACTCACTTTTTTGATTTCTTTCTCCTGCGAGACGGTGTCATCCTGGACTGGCGTTCCTGCTACCGGGAAGAAACAGCGCCAGGGGAGATAAAAATTTTTCTGGAGAAAGAATTTTTCCATCCAGGGGAAACTATTTCCGGAAGGATGGAACTCTCAGGACTGAAAGGTGAAGCTTTGAAGTTGAGTCTTCTGGATAGCTGGGGAAGACTTTTAGCCACAAAGCAGTTTCCTGTTCAGCCTGTTGTGCGCTTTACCTTACCTGAATTTGAGCCTTTGACGGTTCTTCATCGGGTGAAAGTGGAAGTTATTAACGGCTCTGATGTTATTCTGGCGGCAGAAAAATATTTCCCGGTAACGTACAGGTTTGACCAGAAGGAATTTTTCTTTCTTCTCTGGGGAAGTCCTGCCAAAGAGTACCTGCCGCGTTATCTTTTAAAACTGGCAAGAGAAGCTGGAGTAGATGGCCTTTTCTCTCACTGTGAAACGTTAGATATTTTGAAAGAAATCACTTCCTGCAACCTTTATCCCTGTCCTTACATTTTTTCCCTGAAAACAGCTTCCGCCACCAAGGAACTTGCCAGGCAACCATGTTTTTCCCATCCTTCTTTCCGGGAAAATATGGCAAAAACCCTGGAAGAAAAAACCAGACTTATTGCTCCCTTTGCTCCCATTACTTACGGGCTAGGGGATGAAAACGAACTCTCCCACTGGTCAGAGAATAAGGACTTCTGTTTTTCTTCTTACTGTCTGGCGGATTTGCGGGAGTATCTGAAAAAAGAATATGGTAGTCTCAGTTCTCTTAATGCAGAATGGCAGACTTCCTTTGAGACCTGGGACCAGGTGAGACCAGTTACCCTGAAACAATTGAAAGAGCGGAAACAGACAGATAATTTTTCTCCCTGGATTGACCATCGCCTGCATATGGAAGAGGTCTTTGCTAATATTCATCTGCACGGAAGGCTGGCGATTGAGAAAATTGACCCTGCAGCAAAAGTAGGGGCGGAAGGTATCTGGGGAGAGGGAAATTCTTTTACCGGTATAGACTACTCTAAGATGGCAGTGGCACTTCGTTCTGTAGGCGGTTATGGTGGCACCTGGCTGTGGAGAAACTTTTTGACCGCGGATAGTCTTCTCTGGGACTGGGGAATTTACAGTTCCAGTGTGGAAAAGGGTTACCGTTATCCCTGGGAAGTACTACTGGCTGGCGGCAACGGAATTGGTTTTTTCTCTCTGTTTAGTGAAGAACCGGATTACACTGCCTTTCTGCCAGATTTCACCATGTATGAACCATTTGCTGCTGTAGCCGGAGAAACGCAGAAGATAAAAAGGGGTCTGGGCAGACTCTTTCTTTCCTGTGAGGCGCAGTATTCACCGGTAGCACTGGTTCATTCTCAGCCCAATCTGCATCTGACAACTGCGCTTTCTGAAACTACCACCTTCAATTACCAGAAGAGTCGGTGGGCTTTATTCAATTTACTCACAGAGCAATGGTATTATCCTGCAGCCATCACTCACCGTAGTATAGCAAAAGGTGTTCTGGAGAAGAACAGGTATCGTTTTGTTTTCCTGCCATCCCTTTTTTGTCTTTCCGCAGAAGAAAGGCAGAAGCTGCGACTGTTTGTGGAGAAAGGCGGCACCGTGATAGCCGATACCTTACCAGGGTTATTTGATGGCCATGGTAAGAAGACAGACAATTCTGATATGGAAGAACTCTTTGGTGTTTCTCGCGGTAACTGGCCTGTGGAGCCTGACAATGAACTTGTTATTTCCGGTGTTTCTATCCCTGTTTCCTGCGCTGAACCTCTGAAGGTAGCTGGCGGCCAGCCCCGGGTATCCAGTGCTGCGGGATATCCGGCTTTCATTGTCCGCAGGTACGGGGCAGGACAGGCTATCTGTTTGAACATTCTCCTTCCCACTGTGGATAATCTTAAACCAGAAAAAAGAGCAGTTTTCATTTCTTTCCTGAATCAGTTCTGGCGTTCACTGGGACTTACTCCTCAATGGGAAGTTTTTTCTGAAAAGGGCGAGTTCTTTTTCTCTGGAAAAGGGAGATTTTTCACCTGGGGGGAAAATCGTTATTTATTCATCCTTCCTGAAAAAAACGGACGGGTGAAAATACAGTGGTCGGGAAAAGGACATGTGTATGATATGTTGACAGGCAATTACGAAGGATTTTCAGATTCTCTCACAGTAAGTTTTGTGAGAGAAAGACCTGTGCTGGGTGCGGTTTTACCTTACCAGGTGAAATCATTGCAGGTAAAGATACCGCTTTCTGTCCTCAGGGGAAAGTTACTCCACGGCGAAATCCGCCTGCAAACAGAAGGTAAAAGTCCAGGAAGACATATAATAAACCTGGTGGTAGTTAATCCTCATGCTCAGGAAATCTCTTACCTTTCCAGAAATCTGGACTGCACTGGTGGTAGCTGCCTGTTTCATCTTCCTCTGGCGTTAAACGAACAGACAGGTGTCTGGAAGATAAAAGCACGTGATGTTGCCAGTGGTGCTAGCGCTGAAGCGTCGTTTACTGTGAAAGATTAGAAGAAAAAAACTGTTTCCCTGAAAATTTCAGGATAAACTGAATTCATAAGAGGTGTTGTAAACATTCGGCAATTTCTTATGGCTGAATTTTAGTTCTAAAGGTACACTGAGCAGCCGGTAAAAAATTGTGCTAACATATGCTACTGTTTTTTTTGTCGGGGATACTGGCTCTGCTGAAGTTCTACTGCCATGCCGGTTTTTACCAGAGGTATTGGATGAAGAAAAAATTCTCAGGAAGTGAGGTTTTTTACCAGGCAGTCTGTTTCTTACTATTTTCTCTTTTGTCCCCGGGGCTGGCCCAGCAAAAACCACTGGCAGTGATTGATTTTGAAAAAAACTTACAGATAAATTTACAGGTAATAGGAAAAATGCCAGAAGTAGTTTCCTTACCTGGCGGCAGGGCAGCTAAACTTTCCACAGCTCGTATTTCCATTCCGCTGCAGTGGCCAGCTGATATGCCTTGCCCTGGTTTCCCGGGACTGGCTGAAACAATAGAAAAGCCAGTTTTAGAAAAGCCAAAACTTATTTTAAGAGTTGACGGAAAACCTAACAGTGCACAACCGCGTGATTTAGCCATTCTTTTCAGAGTTTATGATTGGTGTCGGGTCAATCGCGATAGACAGAAAACTATTGTGGAACTGAAGGGCGCTGATGGTAAAACTACAACTTTTTCCTTCAGTACCTCTGGTGACCCCTTTGCCACGGATATTTTAAACCAGCCAGGATGGGTCTGGAAAACACTGGCAGCAACCGGTGTGGTTCTTACAGGCGATAAGGAAAAGGGAGATTTAGTTATCAGTACAGAGGATTGTGTTTTTCTTCAAAGGATAGAGATTTATCGTCTGCCATCTTCGCCCCTGGATGAACGTACCAGCCGGCGGACTGCCGGGATGGTTAGTTACCCTAAGTATCTTCCACCTGCCAGTGTACTGGACCTCTGGAGGAAGGATTTTTCGGATTTAATGGTGGAACAGGCGAAAGCCTACTCTGTCTGGGTAGATACAGAAGATTTAATGCATGTTTTAAAAAGACATCTGGAAGCAGCAGATCAAAAAGCGGAGTTGCTGAAAATAAAGCAGGGAGAGCTCCGGCTTAAAAATCTCGTAGCCACATCGGTTTTGCAGATGGATGAGTTTTTTTACCAGGGAAAGGTGGCTTTAATCAGGGAAGACAATTTAGCTTACAGAAGGCTACTGGAAAAAGCTTATTCCTCCTTAAACCAGGTTATCAGACAGGCAACGCAACTGCAGTTTTCCTTATATGAAGAAGGAAGAAAAATATTTCCTGCGATCTTCCGTCATCCTGTTGTAGAATTCAGGATAAAACCGGAACAGGTAGATAATCCTTTACAGAGGGTAACTTTTCTCTGTTTTGCTAATTCTCCCTGGGACTACTGGGATATTTACAATGCCAGTGGCAGGTATCTTGGTTACTATGGTATTGACATTAAAGGTTATCTGGCAGGCGGGTTACATCTGGATGAATCTATGAAACCAGATTCTGCTTCTCTATCTAATTTGCTGCGTACAATAGACCGGGAAAGAGCTTCCGGGTTTAAGGTAGCGATTGGTGTGGGACATCACGGTTTTCATCTTACTGAGCATGGCAATCTTCCTTCCTGGCTGGCTAAAAAATCAGGGAAAGAAAGTCTCTATGACACGGACTTTTATGGCCGCAGACAGAAGTACATGGACATCTGGAACCCTTTCGTCCGGCAGTATTTCCACGAATCATTAAAGGCTCTTTCCCGCACTGTTTTGTCTAATCCTTTCATCTTTCGCTATTTCTATTTTGGGGAACCGCAGTGTGCCAGTGGATACAGCGACTTTGCCCGCCAGGCTTTCCGCCAATATTTGATAAAAAAATATGGAAGTATCGCTACATTAAATTCTATCTGGAAGGCTGATTATCAATCGTTTGAGGAGATTGAGCCGCCGCCACCACCAGGAGAAGTTTTACGCGTTACACCTGCCGGGCTGACTTACGAATTTGAGCTTTTCCGTCGGGAAAGTTTTAAGGAATGGTGGCAAGAGGCAAAAGCAGCACTGAAGCAGGGAAACCCTGAAGCCAGGTTATGGTTTGAAGGATGGGGACGCTTTGATTATCTCCTGCGGCACGGAATGGACCAGCTGGCTTCATTCCAGGTATCTGATCTGGCTGCGGTTCACAGTAGTGCTGCCAGTGAAGTTCAAAAAGTCTGGGGTTACTCCCTTTCCCGGGCCACAGCGACACCGGTCTGTGATGGAGAAACAAGTACCTATGGTGTTTACTACCAGTCAGGATGTGCCAGTTTGGAACAGTTACGCGCTGCAGCCCAGTATCATCTACTATCTCAAGTCTGGTTTGGTTTCAGAGCCTTCATGTTCTGGACAAGTTCTCTTACCATGAACCGGGTTTACTCTTACGGCGGTCCCTATCTTTACGATGGGGAGTACCTTTCCCCGGTAAGCAGTTGTTCCGCGGCAGTCCATTTAGTGCGAAGGAAGGCTGACCTGTATGAAAACATTGTCCGTTCTACAGAGATTCTTCATCCGCAAATTGGTATTCTTTTTTCCAGCACCTCCTTCATTAATAGCTGGCCTTACAACGAAGTAGAACATGAAACCTATCCGCTGCATAGCTGGCTTCATCAGTCTGATTTCGGCTACTTTTATATCCACGAAGATTTAGTAGCCAGCGGCAAAGAGGATTTGATGTCTTACAAAGTCATCCTTGCTCCCTGGGCAATCTGGCTAAAACCTGAAGCTGCCAGTCGTCTTCTTCAGTGGGTTCGTCAGGGTGGACTGCTTATCAGTTCTGGACCGGTAGGTGCTTTTGACCAGTACGGTCGGGTCCTGAATACAATTCTGCAGGAAGTTTTTGGACCGGTGCAGGTAAGTTACGGTGGTCACGAAAGAACTGGAGATAATGAGTTAGCAGAAGATTCCCTCTCTTACCTGCGCAGTTCAGGTGATACCAACACTACCCATTTTGGTGGATGGTTCTGGAATTTTGTACCTTCTCAGCCCGGAGTCAGGGTTAAAATACTGCTGAGGTTGAAAGACAAAACACCTGTTGTCTACCAGGCAGAATGTGGATACGGGAAAATCATTCTTTCTACAGGACCTATAGGAAAGAATGGTTTAAGACAGCTGGTGCTGAAGGAAGTGGGAAGAAAAGTTATTCCTTTTGTGCGCAAAGAGAAAGATGATGGTTTTTTAGTTGTGCCCAGAAGGGATAATTGTTATCGTGTTTACCTTGGTGTGTTCAACCAGAATGTTACGGAAGAAGTCACTGATACCATAAGGGTGGATGGTTTCTTTAGCAGGGTGCTGGAGAAAACACTGGTAGGAGATTTCCCTGTACCGTTTTATCGGGAGAACAATCGTACCTGTATCAGGTTGACTCTGGCGCCAGGTGAAAGTACAGTACTTTCTCTTGGAGAAAGGTTACCACCATACCGTAGGGGAGAAGAAATTCGGTCAGAAGTAGAGCCAGAAAAACCTTTAGTTTCCTGGGAGGAAGGAAAAGTTCTTTCACTGAGGAATGCTTTAAACAAAAAGAAGATTCCTCCAGCACTTCTGGCAGAAAAGAATGCCCTCCTTCTGGCTGCGGAAAGATATGCTGGTGCTGGTTATCTGGAGAGAGCCAGAAGACTTCTTCTTCAGGCAGAGAAACTGGAAAAACTGCCGGAAAGATTTATCGCGCCCGGTGATGTGGTAATTGCCAGAAGAGCCAGATGTCCAGTAGTTATTGACGGGAAAGCAGAAGAATGGCGGCAGGTACCAAGGTACCAGGTCAAGGGAACGGAGAAGGCAGGTGGTGAGTTTGCTTTCCAGTGGGATGAGAAAAATTTGTATCTTTTAGCAGTGGTGAAGGATTCTTCCCTGAAAAAAGTTGAGGAGCAGGGAGGAGATTTCAACTGGATCTGGGGATATGACGGTATCCTTTTGGTTCTCAATACAGCCAGGAGCAGTCCTGTGACGGTAGGTGGAGCGCTTTATGATGCTAAGTATCGCACCAATCAGACCGCACTTCTGGTAAGTATCACCGGTCGTAAGTATGCCAACAGCCCTGGTGTTTTTTCTGCTGCTGCAGTAAAAAGCAGGGTGAGTGAAATAGCCGGTGGTTATGTTATGGAAGTCTCCGTTCCCTGCCAGGAAGTTATGCTGCCAGCTATCAGGGCAGCAGAATTTGATTTTGCTTTTTCTATTATGGACAATGGACGGGAAATGGCGTTTGAAGAGTTCTCTGATAGGGAAAACTGGCAGTTTGATATTTCTCATTTCGCCAGTCTGCGTCTGGAAGAGTGAATTTTCCCCTTTCAGGATAGAAATTGCTAAAAATGAGAACTTTGTGTGATGCTGGCGTGATAGTCCTGGAGGCAGTGAACCTGAAGAGTACCCTTACGTCTTGCCTCTATACTTAAAACTGCGGCTCTGGCAGCAGCCACAGTAGTAACATACGGGATTCTATACTTAATGGCACTTTTCCTCAGGTAGGAATCATCAAACTGGCTGAGTTTCCCTTTCGGTGTGTTGATAATCAAATCTATCTCCCTGTTTTTGATTAAATCAATAATGTGGGGCCGGTCTTCCTGGAGTTTATTGGCTCTTTCTGTCTGAATCTGGTGAGCAGCCAGAAATTCCTGGGTTCCTTTAGTTGCCAGCAGACGAAAGCCAAGAGCGGAAAACCGTCTGGCTACTTCCACGACTGCGTGTTTATCTCTGTCTGCTACGGTAATTAAAACTGTTCCTTTTAGCGGTAGCCTCTGTCCGGCAGCCTCTTCAGCTTTAAAGAAGGCTAAACTGAAACTTTCCGCCAGACCCAGCACCTCGCCGGTAGAACGCATCTCTGGTCCCAGCACCGGGTCAACTTCAGGAAACATGGGAAAAGGAAAGACTGCCTCCTTGACACCATAATGAGGGACACGGACAGGCCTCAGATTAATTTCCGTCAGGGTCTGACCCTGCATGAGGAAGGTAGCAATTTTCGCCATGGGAATATTACAGACCTTGGAAACAAGCGGGACGGTTCGGGAAGCCCGGGGATTAGCTTCTAAAACATAAACCCTGTCCTGACAGATGGCATACTGCATGTTCATCAGCCCAACCACATGTAAGGATTTAGCAATCAGACGGGTATATTTTTCAATGGTCTGAAGGTGTTTTTCCGGTATATTTACTGGTGGAAGGACGCAGGCTGAGTCGCCGGAATGAATGCCAGCCTGTTCAATATGTTCCATAATAGCCGGAATGAAAACATCTTTTCCATCAGAGAGAGCATCGGCTTCTGTCTCCAGAGCATCTTCCAGAAATTTATCAATAAGTAAAGGTTTTTCCGGTGTCACACCAACAGCAGCCTCCACATACTGACGCAGCATTGTCTCGTCATAGATTACTTCCATACCGCGACCACCAAGAACATAAGACGGGCGCAGCATCAGGGGATACCCTAATTTTTGGGCAACTTTCAGTGCTTCCTCCAGGTTGGTGGCTGTTCCTGCAGCTGGCATGGGAATTTTCAGTTTTTTCATCATCACCCGAAAACGGTTGCGGTCTTCTGCCAGGTCAATCATATCAGGAGAAGTCCCCAGTATTTTTACTCCGGCTTGTTCCAGTTCCCGGGCTATATTAAGCGGGGTTTGACCACCAAACTGTACAATCACTCCTTCAGGTTTTTCCTTTTCATAGATAGCTAAAACATCCTCCACCGTTAACGGTTCAAAATAAAGTTTGTCTGAGGTGTCATAATCAGTGGAGACAGTCTCCGGGTTACAGTTGACCATGATGGTTTCGTAACCTGATTCCCTGAGAGCAAAGGCAGCATGGACACAGCAATAGTCAAACTCGATTCCCTGTCCAATACGGTTAGGACCTCCGCCTAAGACCATAACTTTTTTTCTTTGACTGACAGATACACTATCCGGCGCGTTATAAGTGGAAAAGTAATAGGCAGCATTTTCCACTCCACTTACCGGTAAGGCTTCCCATCCCTGTACGAGGTTAAGTTTTTTTCTCTGCTGGCGAATTTGAACTTCTTTCTTATTCAAAAGTTGAGCCAGGTACCGGTCGCTGAAACCATCTTTTTTAGCCTGAGTGAGAAGTTTCTCCGGTAGTTTCTTGCCCCGGTAGCGCAGGATTTCTTCTTCTAATTGTACCAGTTCTTTCATCTGTTGAATAAACCATGGTTTGATATATGTTTTGCGATATAACTGCTCCACCGTAGCACCTTTTCTTAAGGCTTCATACATAATGAACTGGCGCTCACTGGTAGGATAGGTCAACATTTCCATTAACTCAGGTAGAGAACGCTGGTGAAAGTCTTTGGCGAAACCCAGCCCGGCACGGCCAATTTCCAGAGAACGGATGGCTTTCTGAAAGGCTTCTTTATATGTTTTTCCGATGGACATTACTTCACCCACAGCGCGCATCTGGGTGCCCAGCATATCCTGGACATCCCGGAATTTTTCAAAAGCCCAACGGGCAAACTTCACCACCACATAGTCACCACTGGGTTTGTATTTTTCCAGGGTACCTTCCTTCCAGTAAGGAATCTCATCCAGGGTAAGCCCGGCTGCCAGCTTAGAGGAGACCAGCGCAATGGGAAAACCGGTGGCTTTGGAAGCCAGTGCTGAAGAACGAGAAGTGCGGGGGTTGATTTCTATCACTACCACCCGGTCTGTAACCGGGTCATGAGCAAACTGAATGTTTGTTCCGCCTATGACTTCAATGGCTTCTACGATAGCATAGGAGTATTTCTGCAGTTTTTCCTGTAGTTCAGCAGAGATAGTAAGCATGGGAGCCACACAGAATGAATCTCCGGTATGCACGCCCATGGCATCAACATTTTCAATAAAACAAACAGTAATCATCTGGTTTTTAGCATCCCGAACTACCTCCAGTTCTAACTCTTCCCATCCCAGCACAGACTCCTCAACCAGAATCTGGCCAATCATACTGGCAGCTATCCCGCGGCTGGCAACTACCCTGAGTTCCTCCACATTGTAAACAAGGCCGCCTCCGGTTCCGCCCAGGGTATAAGCCGGACGGATAACTACTGGATAACCGAGTCGGGAAGCAATCTTTTCTGCCTCTTCTACGGAATAGGCTGGAGCGCTTTCCGGCATCGGAATACCTAATCTCTTCATGGTCTCTTTGAAGGCGATTCTATCTTCACCACGTTTGATAGCTTCTATATTCACCCCGATTACCCTGACCCCGTATTTTTGCAGAACACCAGAATTTGCCAGTTCTGAGGAAAGATTCAGACCTGTTTGTCCACCCAGATTAGGCAAAAGAGCATCTGGTCTTTCTTTTTCAATAATTTTTTCCAGAACTTCTGCAGTTAATGGTTCAATATAAGTTCTATCAGCCATGCCCGGGTCAGTCATAATAGTGGCCGGGTTGGAATTAACCAGAACAATTTCATACCCCAGCTGTCTTAAAGCTTTGCAGGCCTGTGTTCCTGAGTAATCAAACTCGCAGGCCTGTCCAATGACAATGGGTCCTGAACCGATAATCAGAACTTTGTGGATATCGGTTCTTCTGGGCATGTTCCTCCTCCTTTTTGCCAGTGGGGAAAAAAAGGAATTTTTTTGGCCTTAGAGTATACCATAAAAGGACGCAGCCTGAAAGATTCATTTCTGGTCTGATGGGCTTTCTCCCTCCGGATATTCCAAAAGCGGTGTATGTTCCCAGGGGAAATAAGGACAAACCTTAAAAGCAGGAGCAATGGTACGGAAAAAAGCCAGATGTCCGATAGGTCCAGGATGCACTGTATCAGCCATCCATAACCAGAGATTCTGGGGATGCCCGGTCAGGAAACGATAAGGAATTTTATGATTTTTCCAGGCAGTGTAAAGGTCCACCACAGGCAGTTTTAACTCTTCAGCCAGTTGCTTTAGAGCCCGGGCACTCTCCTCAGAATGAGCGGAAGAGTCGGTAAAAGCTTCACCAGGTCTGGCCCCTTCTGGCAAAGGTTCCCAGTAGCCATATACCACTGGATTCCAGGTAATAATGAGGATTTCTGAACCAGCGCTCTGGATTTTCTGGAAAACCTTCCGTGCACAAGCCCGGTCACTGGCAAAAGCATCAGGATTTTCTGGGATCTGGTCTTTCCTTAACCCACCAATCGCACTGATTACCAGATCAGGATGAAAACGCAAAACAGAATTTTCCAATCTCTCTAATTCTGAAGTGTAACTGCTGCCACATTTACTGGAGTTGATTACTGTGATAAACCCGTCGCCGTAAGTGTGCCATAGTGCTTCAGCCAGATACTGAACCCAGTTTTTTCTTCCCAGCGTCCAGTGGCAATCTACGGAACAGGAATCACCGATGACCACGATTACTGTGGGTTGTTGTTTCCTGAGTTTTTCCAGTGTCCTTTCCATTTTTTACCTCCACTTATTTGTTCCGAGCACGTTGGAGCAGAAAGATTACATCAGAAATATCAATGACGCCATTGGTATCAGCATCTGCCCGCTGTAGCAACCAGTCGGGGTAGGCTGGATAATAAATTTTACCCTTAACCAGGGCAGGTTTTTGCAAAACCAGACGCAGACACAAAATGACGTCTAAGATGTTCACCAGGCTGTCTTCATTGATATCACCCTCAGGCAAGAACTGAATCCAGATGGGATTGGTCAAAACCATAACTTTGCCGTTGCTGTCTACTCCCTGCAGGCGAAAACAGATGGTAGTGTTTCCTAAGGGAACATCAAGTTCTACCGGTGACTGAATCAGACTGGTATCTATGGTAGCGACTGTCCAGACTTCTTCAGGATCAACCCGCAGGATATTTATCTGCTTCAATTTTTCCTCACCAAGCCATTCTACCTTCAGGGAAACTTCACGGCAGCGCTGCGGAATGCCAGCAGTTTCTCCCAGCTCATAGTGGCCAATCTCAAAGTTCAGGAAAGGACCCCGGCTCATAATCAGCTTACCAGTTCTCAAGGAAGTCAAGATTTCTTCCTTATCCAGGGATGCTTTTAAGTAAAGAAAAGGATTTCCCAGAGCAGCAGGAGAATGAGCATCAGAATTGCTTATACCCAGTACTTTCCGCCCCTGCCGCAATAGTTCATCCCAGAGGTATTCACAACCTGTGTTACCATTCCAGACTTCAATTCCAGTGTAGCCGGTGACCTGCAGGTCATCCCAGCCAAGGGTGGAGCTGGTCGGATGTGCAATGTAGCCGAACCCGCCCAGGTCAGCAACAAAATCTATCAAACCCTGGCAGGAATCAATTATGGTAGGTTGAAAGTGATCTAAACCATATCCTAAATAGTGGTTAGTTAAACCAAATTCTGAACCAGCAAGAACAAAAATTTCGTCAGAAGATAGTTCACATTCTCTGACATAACTTGTCCAGTTTCGCAGAAAGAAATACGGTGCGTGGTCAGTCATGTAAATCCATTGCCAGCCCAGCTCTTTAGCTCTGGCTGCCATAACCGCTATAGAAGTGCTACCGTCGGAATAAGTGGAATGCATATGGGCATCTCCAGCCAACCAGCCGGGAATCTGAGGCAGGCAGAAACAAATGGATACTCTGGTTAATGCTATCAGGACAACGAATGCAGGAAATGATTTAGACAATTTTTACCCTCTGCCCCTGAGAAGAATAAAGTTTGTACAGGCTTACTTAGCATAGCACATTTTCGCTCTCCGGGGAAGGAAACATATTTATACTTTTCCTGCGGGTGACTGCCAAGGCAGGTTATTACAGAATTAGAATTAGTGCTTTACCATCACCTTTGTTTTTCCCCGAATTTCTGATTATTTCCCTTCCCTATTTCCTTTCCGTGTCAGATGAGGTCAGGGGAAAAATTAAATTTACATAGTGCAAGAACACTCTGTAACTACTTTTATGTATCAGCAGGCATACTTTGTGATAAAATATACACGGATGATGGATTATAACACTGGCTAAAATGTTATTTACCGGCTGGAAAAGGGTTTTTCTGTTTACAATTCTTATAGCAGGGGGGATACCATGGGAAGATTTTTAGGGTGGTTTACTTCTTTCTTTCATATTGTTTTTTCCATTGGCTTTCTGTATTTGTTTTATAGACTCGTTCTGGCGATAGAAAAGATAGCCGAAAAAAGATAAGGGGACTAATCCGGAGATTTTAATGGAGCCAAAAGTTCTTGTAGTGCAGGGGAAAACAATTGCGGAGGTATGGGAAAAAAGTCTTCTTCTTTTATGGGAAAAAGGTGGTGCTATCCCCACAGAATATGATTCTGCTCAAGACCCACCCAGTCGTGATGCCACCATGATCATGGTTGTCCAGGAGCCATTTTCCGAGCCGCGAATCCATCTTGGTTTTCCTGGCGGGCTGGAAGACCTGGAAAAATATCGTCAGGAGGTAATCTATGGTGTTCATGACCACTGGATAAAACCAGAAGAAGGAAAATGGACCTACACCTATCACCAGAGATTATTTAGTTATCCCGCAGGCTCAGGTAGTACCATTAATCAAATGGAATATGTTGTCAGGAAACTTGCGGAAACATTCCACACCAGGAGAGCACAGGCAATTACCTGGGTTCCAGCATCAGACCCGCTAACAGATGACCCACCCTGTTTGCAGAGAATCTGGTGCAGAATCATTTCCGAAAACCAGAAAAATTATTTACAGATGAACACGCACTGGCGTTCCAGAGATGCCTACCGTGCTGCCTATATGAACCTTTTTGGGTTGACGGAACTGCAGAAATATATCTGCGAGGAAGTTTCTAAAAAGGCAGGCAAGGAAGTAAGCGTCGGCCCGTATATTGATATTACTGATTCCTATCATATCTATGGCTCAAACTTTGAAGACTTTGAAAAGAGATTCCTGAAGATTATTCAGGAAAGGGATTTTTATAACCAGGACCGGCTGCACAGCCGGACAATGAGAAGCGATGACCCGGCGGTTATCGCAGGTTTTGAATACGGTAGACAGTTACTGGAGAATGAGAAAAAATCATGATAGTTCTTTTCCCAACCTCTTTCTTATCCTTGCCGGACCAACCGGAACAGGAAAATCCTCTACGGCACTCCAACTTTGTAAACTGATTCCCGGTGAAATTATCAATGGTGATTCCAGACAATTCTACAAAGAGATTAATGTCGGTACAGCAAAACCACCACTTTCTGCCAGAAAGGAAGTTCGCCATCATCTTTATGATTTTCTTACGCTGAAAGAAGATTTCTCTGTCTTTGATTTCCGCAAACACTTAGAGAGGATTGTCCCGGAAATCTGGAGTCAGGGAAAGGCTGCTATTCTGGTTGGTGGAAGTGGTCTTTATATCAGGGCAATAGTGAAAGGTATTTTTGATTTTCCTGAAGAAAAAAAGCCTTTGCAGAATGCTATCAGGATGCAACTCCTGAAAATGGAGAAAGAAGAACTTTATGAGAAACTGAAAGCAGTTGATGCGCAATGCGCTCAGAGAATCCATCCCCATGACAGAAGAAGAATAATCAGGGCGCTGGAAGTATATTTGATGACAGGAAAGCCCATGAGTAGCTGGCAGCAAGAGTCAAGACCGGCCAGCTTCATACCTGCTGCGGCTGTAAAGTACTGGATTTTCTATATGGCAAGACAGAAGCTTTACCAGGTTCTGGATGCAAGAACCCAGGCTATGCTTGAATCCGGCTGGCTACAGGAGGTAAAAAATCTTATTAATGCCGGTCTGAAGAAATATCTGGTGGAAAAGGCGCCACTCGGCTACCTGGAACTGTGTTCTTATCTGGAAGGGAAACTTTCGTGGGAAGAGGCAGTAGAGATGATTAAAAGGAAGACCCGCCAGTATGCCAGAAGACAGCTGACATGGTTCCGGAAAGAAAAGGATGGAGAATGGATAGATGTGACAGCCAGCCAGCCAGAAGAGACAGCAAGGTTATTAGCGGAAAAAATTTTTCGGGAGAATAGGAAAACAAGGAGGAAAGATGGATTTCTATCAGGTTGTTAAGACAAGAAGAAGTGTGAGAAAGTACAAAAGTACCATGGTTCCGGATGTTGTCCTCAAGCGGGTTCTGGAAGCGGCAAGAATTGCGCCCAGCGGAAACAACAGACAGCCGTGGAGATTTATTGTCATCAAGGATGCGGAAAGGAAACGAAGAATCGCCCGGCTTTGCCATCACCAATCTTTCATAGCCCAGGCCCCGATAGTGATTGCTGGCTGTGGTAAGAATATTCATTACAACCGTGGTGGATGGATGGGTGACTGCAGTATGATTGTGGACGTAGCCATTGCCTTTGACCATCTCACTTTAGCTGCCAGAGCCGAAGGACTGGGGACCTGCTGGATTGGTTCATTTGAAAACGCAGAAATCAAGAAATACCTTGGTATTCCGGAAGATGTCAATGTGGTTGCTTTAACCCCGCTTGGATACCCGCAGGAGGAAGCTTCTTTCTGTGAAACAGAGGATAGACTCCCGTTAGAAGAAATTGTTTATCAGGAAATCTGGGGAAAAACTACTCCACAGGAATAATCCGGCAGACCGGTGGTGTTCCCCAGAGGATGCTGAGAATCTCCAGACGATAGGTAACTGTTAGTTTTTTCTTCAGGAGATAAAATTCGGCACACCGTCTTAAATGTGTCAATTTTTTTTCTGTTACTGCTTCTTCCGGAAGACCAAAGTTGCTGCTTTTGCGAGTTTTCACCTCAATAAACACAAGCTGGTTTTTCTTTCTGGCGATAATATCAATCTCCCCGCATTTTGTTCTGAAGTTACGTTCCAGTATTCTGTATCCCTGCTGCCGGAGAAATTTAACGGCAATGACTTCTCCACTCTGGCCAAAGGTATGCGCGTTCACTTCTGTTTTCTGAGATAGAACATTTTGGCTCTTGGAGCCAGTCTGTTTTTTTCGCGCGTTTTCACGACTTCTATTTTTTTAATTGATGGTGAGTAGAGGGGAAAAACTCTTTCCACAGCTTCACCGTAGGAAATCTTGCGTACCGTGAAGCTTTCCCGGACTCCAGTGCCCCGGCGTGCGATACAGGTACCAGTAAAAATCTGGATTCTTTCCCTATCCCCTTCCTTCAAGAGGATATGAACTGCCAGTTCATCCCCGGGCCAGAAATCAGGGATTTCTTTTTGGGGAATGAGTTTAGCTTCCAGTTGACTGATAAGTTTACTCATAATCGCCTCCTGAATTTTGAACTTCTCTTTTCTGCAGATATTGTTGATAAAGTTCAGGTCTTCTCTCTTTAGTACGTTTTTCCGCCTGTTGCCTTCTCCATTTCTTTATAGCGGCGTGGTTACCAGAAAGCAACACCTCCGGTACTCTAAGACCACGAAATTCTGCTGGTCTGGTGTAACATGGCCAGTCCAGTAGCTCCTGGTAGAAGCTGTCTTTGTCTGCCGCTCCTTCCGGTAGCACACCGGGAAGGAGTCTTATGACAGCTTCTGCCATAACCATTGCCGGGAGTTCACCACCAGTAAGGATATAGTCACCGATAGATATTTCGTCGTCACAGATGGTTGTCACTCTTTCGTCTACTCCTTCGTAATGGCCGCAAATAAAAATCAAACCTTTCTTCTTGCTTAAATTTAGAGCCAGCTGCTGATTAAAAAGTCGTCCCTGGGGTGAAGTGAGAATAACATAACCATCGGGATTGTGTTTCTTTATTTCATCAATTCCAAGAAAAATAGGCTCACACATCAGTACCATACCACGACCTCCACCAAAGGGTGCATCGTCCACCTGCCGGTGGGTATTTCTGGCAAAATCTCTCAGGTGCCACACCTGATACTGCACACATCCCTTTTCCCGGGCCCTCTTCAAAATGCTGTAGTTTAAAGGAGTAAAAACTTCCGGAAAAACAGTCAAAAAATCTATCCTCATATGCCTGGTGGAAGGATACCCTTCTTTTTAAGAAGACTGCGCACGGTGGGGCTGGGTCTGGCTCCAACGCTCAGCCAGTATGCCACCCGCTGGTCTTTGAATTCCACCACAGACTGCTCCGGTAGAGGGTCGTAATAACCAAGATTCTCTAAGACCTCCCCACGACCGTCCTTCTCATCACTGACAGCAACGATGCGATAAAAAGGTTTGTTTCTTTTTCCCTTACGTACCAGGCGAATCTTGACTGCCATATTTTCTCCTGTTAGGCAAAATCTTCCAGCCAGTAGAATTAAATCTTACTTTCTGGAATTTCCTGGATTTGACCTGTTTTCAGGCTTTGATGGACCGCCACAGCTATCCTGGTGGCTTCCAGTCCATCCTTCCCGAGCCCGGAGATAGAGCTGTCTAAATCTGTCAAACAACCTCCCTTCTCCAGGTACTCCAGATTATACACAAAATCAGCGATACTTTCAATTCCATAACCCGAGTATTCTACCCGACCAAACTTATCTCTTCCTTCGCTGAGAAAGCCAAGATTGTAAGTCAGCATACCCTGGTCCTCAAAACAGACCCTGGTGCCCCGGTCCTGGCTGTCACACTCTAAAATCCCTTTTTCTCCCACCAGCCGTAATCCCTGGTTGACAATGGCTTCAAATTTCTCGGGTAAAATCCAGGAGACATCAAAGGTGACTACTGCTCCGTTACGAAATTCTACCATGGCACTGACGGAATCATAGGTGTCAATCCCCAGAGATTTAAGCTTCCATTTCTTTCCTGTAGCATAAACTCTCGCTGCGTCGGAGCGGATGATCCATCTCACCAGGTCATAGAAATGGATACCAAGAAACCAGACCGGCGAACTTTTTTCTGCCCAGTTAGGAAACCATCTGGCGGGTACTTCTATTCTATCTTCCATGTGCACGTATCCGTATTCTACCCGGCCAATTTTCCCCTCCTGGACATCTTTTGCCAGCTGGCGGTGGTAGGGGTCAAAACGTTTGTGAAAATCTACCTGAAGCAGGACATTATTTTTCTGGCAGGCAGCAATCATCTCCAGGCAACCTTCTACGGTGGTATCCATTGGTTTCTCCACAAAAATGTGCTTTTTCCTCCCGGCAGCAAAAAGCACTGGCTCCCGGTGGAAAGGGTCAGGAGTGGCAATGGCTACCGCATCAATTTCTTCCTTCTCCAGCATTTCTTTATAGTCCAGATAGCCTTTTACCCGGTAGGTCACAGACTGCTGCTGGAGTGTCCTCGGATTGATATCACAGATAGCAACCAGCCGGCAACGGTTCTGTCTTTCCAGCTGGGAGAAAGCGTTAAGCAAATTAGTGCCAAAACGTCCGACACCAATGACAGCGATATTTTTCATCTTTACCTCCAGATGTTTAGCTCTCCGGAGAAAACTTGTTCGGTGCTGCCTGACACCAGAAACAGATGGTATGGAAAAGAATTTCCGCTGCCAGGCAGATTTGCTCCAGGTCAATCTTCTCTGTACTGGAATGGGCGTCACTGATACTTCCGGCGCCAAAAACCACAGTTGGCATTCCGCCAACCCGATGGAAAAGTCTGGCATCACAACTGACAATAAAACCGGACACTTCTGGTTTCCTTCCTGCCAGGAGAATAGCCTTCTCCATTGTTTTCACTATCGGATGTCCCGGGTCAATGGCATAGGCATCATTATGTAGTTTATCGAAAGAGAGGCGGTGGTGTGTGGCAATCCATTCATCCCCGCAGTTTTTTGCTACTTCTGCCACCTCTTTCTTCACCTGGGAAATGGTTTTGTTCGGGAGAAAACCAACTCCACCTTCCAGGACTACTTTTCCACAGACCATAGAGGGCCAGCCTGCTCCAGTGATAGTCCCAAAATTTACCTGGACTGGCTGGGTATAGTTTTCAAAAAGAGGTACATTACGGCTTTCCGCAATAAGGCGCTTTTCATAAGCACGCATGGCTTTCATAAAAGCACAGGCTTTTTCAATGGCATTAACTCCCTCGTAAGACTTACCCATATGGACAGAGCGTCCCTCTACTTCAAAAGCAAACCAGACTGCTCCCCGGTTGGCAGCCATAATCTTCAAATCTGTGGATTCCAGAACAATAGCAGCATCAGCCCGATAGCCCTGCCTGATAAGAGACAAACTACCATTTCCACCTACTTCTTCCTCAATAACTGATTGCATCTGAACCGGCCCTTTCAGTTTCACCTGCAGGTCCCTCAGCGCCAGAAGTGTCAGGTAAATAGTAGCCAGATGTCCTTTAGCGTCACAGGCTCCCCGGCCAAACACGAAAGAATCTTTTATCCGGGCAGTAAAAGCTTCTGGCCAGTCCGGTGCATCCACAACGTCGGAGTGAGAATTGATTATTAAGGAGGGATTATGGCTGCTTGATGGATAGTGGAGAACTACGTTGTAACGGCGGCTGTAGTCCAGTTCTTTAGCGGCAAAAGTGTACTCCGGGTCCTTTTTCAGCCAATCCGGGATGGCTATTTTTTCCACCCTGCCAAACGGAGAGAATTTGTCCGCAATAAATCCCTGAATGGTTTCTTCTCCCTCTCCGGAGATACTGGGAAAAGAAATCAATTCTTTAAGGAAGGTCGTGGCTTGCGGGAGAAATTTCCTGATGGTGGCTTGTACTTCCTTCATGGGAGAACCTCTGTCAGGACTTCACTCAAAACATCACATCCCTCATTGATTGCTTCTTCAGAAATGCAAAGGGGTGGACAAATCTTTATGGTGGCTCCTCCCGGACCAACAGGAGCAAAGAAAAGCAATCCCTTTTCCATACAGCGGAGTACCACCTGGTAGGCTGTTTCCCCATCCGGCTGCCGGTTTTCTGGTTTTACAAATATCAAGGCCCAGACCAGACCCCGGCCGGAAATAATTGTCCTGGTTGGGAATTTCTGATTCAGGGTGGAAAGTCTTTTTCCCAAAACTACTCCCATTGCCGCAGCGTTTTCCACCAGTCTTTCCTTTTCTATAGCCTCAATACTACCCAGAGAAGCAGCACAGCAAATAGGACTGCCGCTATGTGTGCTGGTCATGGTACCTGGCGGGTAAAGGTCCATAATCTCTGGCCGGCCAATGACCGCAGACAACGGCAGGGAACTGGAAATGCCTTTCCCCAGACAGAAAATATCAGGTAAAATATCGTAGTGCTGGAAACCAAAGAGTTTTCCTGTGCGGCCAAAACCAGCCTGAACTTCATCAAAGACCAGTAGCGCTTGATACCTGTCACACCACTGGCGTAATGCCCGGGCATATTCCGCGGGCATAAAGGCAGCGGTAGCTCCCTGATAAGTTTCAGAGAGAACTCCGCAGACTTTTTCTGGCTTTATATTTTTTTCCTGTAAACTTTTTTCCAGCACGGCAAAACTTCTGTCCTGGCACCAGGGGTCTCCTGGAAACGGAACCTGAATGATTTCCGGGTCATGATGGGCAATCCATTCTTTCAGCGAGGGTATACCCCCGGCCATCTGGGCACCGAGAGTACGGCCATGGAACGCTCCCTCAAAAGTGACAAAAACAGTTTTACCCAGAGTTTTTCCCCAGCTACGGCAGAGCTTCAGGGCGCACTCTATGGTTTCCGCTCCAGTGGTCAGCAGAAAAACTTTTTTCAAAGGTTCAGGAGAAAGACAGGACAGTTTTTCCACTAATTCGGCTCTTGGTTCGGCGGGGAAACAATAGTGATGAAGAAGAGGTTTTTCTATCTGTTCTTTTATTCTGGCTACCACTCTGGGATGACCATGACCGGCATTGGTTACCAGCACACCAGAACTGAAATCAAGCCACATATTACCATATTTATCAAAGACGTTTACCCCGCAGGCGTGGTCCCAGATAATGGGCGGTTGTCCACTCATAGACCGGGGTTCGTAACAACGGAGTTTTTCCAGGATGGGTAATGATTCCGGAACAGGAATAGGCGTGACAATCCTGCGGTACCTTGTTTCTACCCGGGATACGTTTTTAGGAAGCAAAGGAAAAGTTTTAGCCATTTTTCATCCTTTTTTCCACAAAGTGAACTATAGATTCAGGTTCTGCCATTCTTCCCCAGCCAGTTTTACCTGAAGCCAGCCTTCCTTTTTCTGGCCCGATAAACAAATAACCTGTTTCTTTCAGAAAACGAACGTTTCTCTGGACAACAGGATTCAGCCACATATTTTCATTCATGGCTGGTGCAAAAATCACCGGTACTTTACTGGCACAGATGGTACAGGTCAAAAGGTCATCACAGATGCCTGAGGCTACCTTTCCCAGGAGGTTTGCTGTGGCTGCCACCACCAGAATCACAGAAGCAAACTCACTCAGGGCAATATGAGTAATTTCCCAGTTTTCCCGCTGGAACATATCCTGGTAAATTCTATTTCCCGAGAGAACTTCAAGGCATAAAGGCGTAATAAACTTTGTTGCTTCTTCCGTCATTACCACCTTCACCTGCCAGTCTTTTTCCTTGAGTAACCGGATAACTTCAGCAGCCTTGTAGGCAGCAATGGAACCGCAGACACCAACTATGATATTTCTTTTCTTCATAGCTTGATAATAATAACTGATTCCAGATGTTGCTGTCAAAAAGCCTTGATTTTTAAATCACTGGCTGGCAATGGGTTTGTGCCAGGTGCCAGGCCTGCTGGATTTCTTCTTTTGCTGGCTCAGTAGGAGAGAATCTCCGGTGGAAAATTTCCTGAAACCCGGCAAGCAAACAGCTAATAATTTTCTTTTCTTCTGGACAGGGACTTAAGAAATCCGCTACTGTAGCCACTTTTTCAAAATTAACAGGTTCCAGGAAAATTTTTTCCCAGAGATTTTTTCTCAGCGCCAGCAAGAGGGAACCGTGCTGGAGAAAAGATTCTTTATCTCTCCTCTGAGCGCTACCAACAAGTTTGCGGCCGAAAATTACCAGGTCGTGTCTGGAGGAAAGATTAAAACAAGACTGCCGGGTAAAGGATGGTTCCACAGTATCAGAGAAACCACGAACTTCCACAGACAACCCGAGTTTTCTTAATCCTCGTTGCAGTGCCTGGCAGATAGTAAGGTAGGAAGAAACAGGACCGGAGAAGGCAGGATAATCATCTTTTCTGGCAGTGAAGGAATAGGTCAATTCCAGGTCATGAAAAAGGGCGCTACCACCAGTTGGTCTCTGTACCACAGGGATACGATAACAATGGCAGAATTTAACATCAATCAGTCTTTCTGCCTTCTGCTTATATCCCAGAGAGACTGAGGGTGGTTGCCAGCTGTAGAAACGTAAAACAGGGGGAGATTTTCCGGTACGAACATTTTGCCAGAAAACTAAATCCAGTCCCATGTTTAACCAGGGACTACATTGTCCGGAGATAACCAGGTACCATGGTGCAGGAAAACTTCTTTCTCTCATAAGAAAATTTTACCATATCTCCTGAATTTCTTATGGACGAAATTTTGTCTCATGGTTATAATTACATCATGAGGAAGTGGTTTTTTACTATCCTTTTCCTGCTTTTTCTGGTTTTTTTCTTCGGGCTTCATGTTTACCGCTGCAGAGAATGTGAAAGAATATCCCGGTGCATCTCCAATGTAAAACAAATAGGGGTAGGTTGCATGATGTATGCTGCGGATTCTGGAGGGATTTTTCCGCCTGAGCTTTCCTGTTTATATCCGCGTTATGTTTCCTGCCCTGAGACCTTCATCTGTCCCAGCACCCAGGTTAAAGAACCTGATGTTTTGAAAGACTTTACAGTTTGCTACCAGTACACAAAAGGATTGACCATAGATGGTGATTCCAGCTGCCTGCTTGTCTATGAACGTCCGGATAATCACAGGATAGGTCATCATCGCGGTGACCGTAATGTCTGCTTTCTTGATGGTAGCGCGAAGATGGTGAAAATGAAAGATTGGGAAGATGTGTGGGAGAAACATCAGGCAGGTCTGCAGAAAAAAATAAAAGGGAAAGGTACGGAGAAAAAGTTTCGCTGAGATTTTGCTGGTAACGATGAGACTGTAAGAATACCAACCAGGGTGCCTACTTGCCCGAAAACGCTTTACCAGTTAACATATTTCTGGCCCCTGTAGCTCAGTCTGGATAGAGCAGCGGTTTCCTAAACCGCGTGCCGGGTGTTCAAGTCACCCCAGGGGCACTTTTTATCATCCTGAAGGTATTTCTCTTACCTGGGAAGAAAAATGAAGGCCAGGAAATTTGTCAGTGCTGTCAGTTTGTCTGTTGAGAGAGAAAAGGTTGAAGTACCTTACGCATGCCGGGCAAACACCGAGCAAAAAGAAAAGAGCCTACCAGACAGAGTGAACCACCTAACATAACTGTTGTAGGGGCACCAAGATAATCCGCAAAACTTCCAGCCAGGAGGTTTCCAAAGGGGGAAATACCGGTGTTAACCATGGTGTGCAGGCTCATAACCCGACCCCTTTTGTCATCCTCCACAATGGTCTGGACTAAGCTGTTGCTGGCAGCCAGTGCTAACATGGCAGAAAAGCCTACCCCGGCTATCAGAACGAGAGAAAAAACGAGAAAACGGGAGAGACTGAAGAGTATAAGAAAAGCTCCCAGCATAAATGCAGCCTTCCAGATAAGATAGGGGAGTTTTGTGAGATTCTGATGAGATGCCAGATAAAGCGCTCCAACGAAAGCACCAAAACCAGCGGCAGACATGAGAAATCCCAGTTCTCTGCTGGTACCGAGAAAAATTTCTCTGGCGAAAACCGGCAGCAGCACAGTATAGGGCGTACCGAAAAGAGCAATAACTGTTAAAAGGCAAAGGATATTTCTGACAGGAAGGAAATTCCTGGCATAGCCAAATCCTTCTGCCATATCCTTAAAAAATGGTTCTGGAGAATTAGAAGGAATTCTTTTCGGCAGTTTCATCAGCAGGAGTGCCCATATAACTGCAAAAAAAGAGACAGCGTTGAAGGCAAAACAGAATCCCTCTCCAAAGGTAGCGACCACCAGTCCAGCCAGAGCCGGACCGATAATCCTGGCTCCATTGAAAACTGAAGAGTTCAGAGAAATAGCATTGATGAGGTCTTCCCGGGTAACCATCTCTGCAATAAGAGACTGTCGGGCTGGAATATCAAAGGCACGAATAATACCCATGAAGACAGCCAGGAGAAAAATGTGCCAGAGAACAATCAGTCCTGTTATAGTCAGAAGGGCTAAAAGGGCAGCCTGGATCATAGCCAGAGTTTGCATTAAAACTACCAGCCGGTGTCTGTTGGTACGGTCAGCAATCACCCCGGCAGCCGGAGCCAGAAAAAGTGCTGGGGCCAGGCCAAGAAAAGAAATGAGGCCCAGAATAGTAGAGGAACCGGTCAGCCGGTATGCCAGCCAGCTTAAGGCTACATTTTGCATCCAGGTACCTGTAAGAGAAATAAGTTGACCGATGAAGTATAACCTGTAATTACGGTGTCTCAACGCTCTGAAAGTATTCCCGGAAAAGAAGAATAATGTTTTTTCTTTCATGTAAGGGACAAGAATAGATAATCCTTAACTTCTGAAAAATTTCTTGAGTAACTTCAAACTTATCTTCTTCAGTTTTTCGCCTGCCTGTTCATCCACCCGGCAGGCCAGAGTAGTAGTCTCATAACTGCAGTTGATGCCCAAGGCTTCAGCCAGACGTGTGGTATCATATTGGGGTTTGATTTTCTGGTTCTGGTGATGTTGCTGGAAAGCTACCACTGAAGGCACGTACCCTAATGCTGTGTTACTATTCTGAATTACCAGTGTGTAAGGGAAGGGAGAAGTTGACTTGATGTCCAGACCAATCCGGGTAAATACCTCTCCTGGTAACCCCACCAGTCCTGCTTCCTTACCCAGTCCAACTACCACACATTCCACCGGAATTGATTTTTTCTTTGCTCTTTCTTTAGCAAGGTTTACAGTCTGAGTGGCGATAAGCTTTTGCAAACAATCAGCAGGAATATTTTTCTTCAGGGATTCTTTTGCCTGTTTTACTTCCTCAGGAGTGATTTTCCGGTAGGGCAGACTGATTTTTTTTGTTTCCACGTTTAACTCTGGCAGTTGTTTCGTCTTAATTTTATCCAGAACTGAGCTGGTGGCTTCCTGAATCACAGTGCTTATCCTTTCAGAAATAGCCGGAGAACGCGTCTGGGTATCAAAAGGATTGATATGGTTAATGTCTCCAGAAGGTCCATTGAAAACAATAGTAAAAATGTCAGGAAATTGGGATTCAAGTTTCCTTCTCACCAGTCCAGGCCAGTCAGCGGAAATCAGGGTGCCACCAATGGTATCCGGGTGGCAGGCAAAGTTAAGAACTAACCCCTTAATCTTTCCTGCGGCAGTGGTAATTTTCACAATACTTAAAGTTTCATCCACCGGTCCAGCACTTCTAACGATTTTCTGCTCAGCTGCTCCGGGATTGGTAACAACCCGACCATCATCAAGAAGATACCGGCGGTTAAAGGCAATTCCTTTAGCCTGGGTTTGACCAAAACCGACCAGCATATCCTCTCTTGTTTCCCAGGCTATTTTTATGCTGCCAGCAATTAAAGCCGGGAGTAACTTCAGGTAAGCAGGGAAAACATAAAAACCGCGTTCATAAATTGACTTTTCCGGGATCCGGGTAAGCGGTCCAGTATGGGTGTGGGTGGCATGGAGTAACAGATGAGTAACTGGAACCTTGAGTTGATTACGGGCAAACTCCTGGACGAGATTTTTTGTCTGGTCTGTTACTGAGATAAGGTCACAGGCTACCAGGGCGACCACAGTTTTACCCTGCTGCAGTATCATAGTGTTAGCCTCTAAATTGTCTCTGATACCGGTGGAGCGTCTATCCTGAAAATAACCGTAAAGAGAAGAGCCAACAGGTGGAGTAATGACTGTTCGTCCAAAACCGATATTCATTTTTCCTCCGTTTAACGGGAATATATTAAATCAATCACGTCTCCTAAGCAAGAGAGGAAAGAAATTAAGAGTAAAAACCAGAATTTTTCACAGGGAAAGTTCAATCCTCAGAGATAAAATAAATTTCGTTCTGGAAGACAAAGCGCATGCTTTTTCCCAGGGCAAGGTAGGAAATAATTTCTGGTTTTTTCTCCATTAACTGGAAGTATTCAGCACTGGCAAACTTAATCTTTCTGGTAGGAATATTTTTTACCGACTGCAAAAACGGGTCCACCCAGGTATCATCCACCAGATAAAAAGCCCGACCCTGCACATACTTTACCTGCTGGACAAGGTTTTTCGTCTTCCCTTCATTATCAACGTAGGCCAGTTGTTCCTTTCCCTGGAAGACATCTGCGAAACTGGTGGCTTTTTTCAGAGTCTGGACCTCCCGGCTGGCTCTGACACTTCCAGAACCGGTTGCCTGATTGAGAGACTGGTAGGCATCTATCATCTTCCTTTCCAGATTTTTATCTATTCCGGGCTGAGTCGCCATAACTGCTTCTTCCCTGGTAATTGTTCTTGCTTCCATTTTTGTTTTTTCATCTTCCACGATAAGATAGCTGGTATAGGGGGTAACGATACCGTATTTTCTTGCCAGGCTCACAACTTCTTCCTTCAATTCTTTCTCTTCACCGTGCAACCTGATCTGGTCTAAAAGATACCCGATGCGCTGGGCTGCCCAGAGAACAGGTAAAAAGTCATTGTCTTTATTTTCCTCAGGGAAAACAAACTCTTTTTTGAATTCTCTCCTTCCTTTTTCCACGCGTCCACTTAAAGTTACCACTGCTTTTCCCTGACCCTGGAATCTTCCCAGTACCAGTAACTGGCAGCCCCGGAACAAATCAGGCAACTGTACTGGATGAACAGAGAAAACCTTCACCGGTTCAAAATTAATCTGAATATCAGTCAACACCGGGGACTTAACCTTCTCGTAGAAGGCAGATATTTTTATTTCTAAATCCTCTTCCGGGTAAACATAAACCCGTTCTGCCCTGGTAAGTTCAGTGATACGGTCCAGTAGATAAGTATTAACATCATGGCCGATACCAAAGGTAAAAATGCGCAGGTTTTGTGTATTGGTTTGTTTAAGTTTTTCCAGAATTTTTCCGGGTTGGGTCTCGCCGATGGTTGGTCTACCGTCAGTGAGGAAAATGATGATACAGGGACGCTGGTTCTCCTGTTGTTGCTGGCAGGCCTGTAGCAGGGCACCTTCCAGGTTAGTCCCACCAATGGCTTTGAATTCTTCCACCATCTGCTTGGCTTTAGTTATGTTAGACTGGCTGGCAACCTGGAGAACGGGCCAGATTGTTTCTACCTCTGTGGAAAAACGAATGATGTTAAAGCGGTCATCATCGTTAAGATTGTCAAGACAGAAAATAAGTGCCTTTTTCAGTTGCTCCAATTTTTTCCCTGCCATACTGCCAGAAGTATCCACCACAAAGATAATGTCTTTCGGTAGTACATTCTTTTGGTCTGCTTCCAGTCCCGGACTGGCAGTAAGAAGGAAAAAACCATCTTCCCCTGGCATCCTGTGGGTTAAAAGATTCAACCCTATCAAGTCGTTCTCCAGACCAAAGGAAAGAATCAGGTCTTTATCCGGTTTAATCTGCCTGGCTTCAAAACCAACTGTAGCCTGGTAGTCATTTTTTCTTTTAATTTCCACCTGGTGGGAAGGGGAAAAGATGGTTTTTGTCTTTTGACTTGTTTGCAGTTCTATCTTCAGGCTAACCTGGTCTATGGGTCTGGCAGAAAACTTTTCTGTATTCAGAGGATAACGATAAGTTATTAGATTAGCCTCTGAGCGCAACGTCTCTATGTAGGAAACTGTGATACGTTTTTCTTTACCGGGCTCAATAGGGAAAATCCTCATCTTAAATGTTTGCTGACCGGCATATTCTAAGAGGGCAGGGTCCTTCAAGCGGCGGACAATATCCTGGTAGATTTCCCGGGCTTTATCAGCTTCCAGTAGCTCTGCAGAGACCATCTTCCCATCAACTTCCAGAGAAAAATTTCTGATGGAGGCACCTTCTGGTAGAGGGAAAAGATAAAGACCTTCCAGGTGCTGGTCAGTAGGATTGAGAAAAGCTTGTTCAATTCTGGTAGTGGCGGTCTGGTCCTTTATTCTGACAGAAACATGGTGATATTTGACCTCCAGAGGGAAAGGACTCCGGGCTGGCGGTACCGGTCGGGGCAGGGGTCCGGGGACTGGCCAGACTGGAGGATGGGGAATAACAATGAAGCCATCTGCGTGCAGAAAAAGAGGTGGAAGAAGTAAAAATAATATGCGGAGAAATATCTTGTTCCATTTTTTCATCCGTTCTCCCTGTTGTATTTTTAGACACTTTTCGTGAAGTAAAAGTTCCCTTGAGGAAAAGGTGGTGTATAATAAGGCAAAAGATGGCCTGAGCAATGACAAGATTTATTAAATTTCTGGTGATAGTCGCCTTAAGTCTTTCCCTTTTTACACCTTTTTTGCTCCTGCGTCTTAAACACAGAAGCAACCAGGAGAAAGAAAAGGAATCTCATCCGTCAGTAAGTGGTGAAATGAAAACCGGGGATGTTTTGATAGATGTGCTGACCAGGCAGGGCGCTGATAGATTTTGTGCTTACAGTATCCTGGAGGAATTGAAGAAGATTTATGATGTGAAACGTTGTCGTGCTGGTGATACCTGGAAAATAGTTTTCAGTAAAAACGGCAGAATAAGCCAGTTTATCTACCAGAGTGACCGGCTGGAGTATTTTGTCGTTTACTTCCACGAAGAAGCCGGCTGTTATCATGCCATCCGGAAAAAAATTGAAGGTGGGAAAAAAATTGTGGGAGCAACTGGAAGAATAAAGTCTTCTCTATATGAATCCATGTGTGCGGCTGGCGTACCACCAAAGCTGGTGCTTGATTTTGCTGAAGTCTTCGCTTCCCAGATTGATTTTTTCAGTGATTGCCAGACTGGGGACCGTTTTTCCTTACTCTGGGAAACTTACCAGGCAGAAGGAAAGATTTTGGAACATTTAGACCTGGTCGCCGGTCTCTATCAAAAAGGAGAAAATACTTCTCAGGCTTTTCGTTTTCAGGACCGCTTTTATGATGAGAAAGGTCGGTCGTTAGAAACATTTTTTTTAAAGGCACCACTTAGTTATAGACGCATTTCTACTTTTTTTTCTCATTCCCGGTTACATCCTATTGCTGGTGTCTACCGGCCACACTTGGGTGTGGACTATGTAGCCCCTCCGGGGACCCCTGTCTCCGCAATCGGTGATGGTAAGATTATTTTTCAAAACTGGACATCTAATGGCTATGGCAAGGCTGTCAAAATTAAACATTCTAATGGCTACATTTCTTACTATGGACATCTTTCTAATTTCAGGAAAGGTTCGGGAGTGGGCAAGAAAGTGAAAAAAGGTGAGGTGATTGGTTATGTTGGTTCCACTGGATTTTCCACAGGTCCCCATCTTGATTTTCGTCTGAAAAAGAATGGAAAGTTTGTTGACCCTTTGAAACTGAAAATGTTACCAGTTAAAGCAATTCCAGAAGCCAGCTGGCAAGAGTTTCAAAAGATTAAAGAGAAACTTGGCAGGCAGCTGGCGCAGCTTTCAGAAAAAGATTACGAAAGCGATTAACGGCTGGCCCAGAGCAACCCTCTTTCCATAATCATTCTGGCTTCAGGGATCTGAAAGTCTGCTGCCACATGGCCCAGGGACGAGTAAAATACCCGACCCAGACCGTATCTTTTTTTCCAGACAACTGGCATGATACAGCCTTCAATCCAGGGTGTATCGGCTGTAGCATGGAAGGTAGTCGTGGCTAAAACTGTATTGGAAGGGTCAACATGCATATAATACTGTTCCGAATGCATCCAGAAGTCTCCTATACCAGCGACTATCGGGTCATCAGGGCAAATGATGTTAACCTCGTAATCAACAATACCCCCGGGATGAGCCACCCACTGACCGCCCACCATAAACTGGTAGGCGGTATTATTCCGGAAAGAATCACCCATTCCACCGTGCCAGCCAGCGATACCTGTGCCGCTGGCTACAGCCTGCAGAAGTCCCTTTTCCTGTTCTGCTGTGATGCTACCCATTGTCCAGCAGGGTACAATTAAATCAAACTGTTTCAATTTTTCTACGTCCAGGTAACTGTCAAGAGAATGGCTTACCTCAACCTGGTAATTGTTTTTCCCCAGAAAAGGAACAAAAATATCCACACATTGTTTGGGCTGGTGTCCCTCCCAGCCTCCCCAGACAAACAGTGCTTTTTTCATTTTCCCCTCACTTTTTTCCTTTTTAAGTGAAGCACCGCATGTGCCACTTGAGTGAAACGAGATGCAATCTCCGTGGATTTAAACCGCCGCTTTCCCAGAAGATATGTTTCTACATTATTACCCAGTGGTTTTTTCCAGGCTGCTGGAAGATTCCTGGCACCCAAGAGAGCACCTAACAGGGACCCTGCAGTTGCTCCTGTACAGTCAGTATCCAGACCAGCCATCACAGTCAGACTGATGGTCCTGGTAAAATCACCTGCCCCGTAAAATAAGCCGGCTACTGTCAAAGCGGCATTGTTGAGGGTATGCGCTCCACTCATCCCCTGGTAAAACTTTAGAATCCGGCTGGTTGTTTTCTCCCAATCCCTGTCCTTTTCGCACCAGTCAATCGTCTGTAAGACTGTCCTGGAAAAGCGGCATTTTTCAGGGATTTCTGTCAAACCTATTTCTATGGCTTTTAGAGGGGTTTGGCAAACGAAAGCCGCAGAAATGGCAGCACTGAAAAACATGGCTGCATGAACTCCTGTCCCTCTATGACTTAAGAAGGCATCCCGATAAGCCATTTCTGCTGCTTTTTCCGGAGCAGCCGGCGCAGCATAAGCCCAGGGGTCACTACGGATATCAGCACCTATCCAGTCCACATAAGGATTATCAAGACTGCCAGCCAGGTAAGGGGAAACACCTTTCTTCAAGTTACTCAAAGCAACTGCTTCTGCGGTGCAGGCAAAAGGAAGATATTTTAACCAGGCCCGGGCAACATCCTCTGTAGTGAACTGGTAACCATATTCCTCCAGTATGAGAAGTCCTAAAAGAGTGTAAGCTAAATCATCGTCAGCCCCAATATAAGAAAGGTGTTTCTGCAAATATTTTTTTCTGGGAGTGGTTTCATAATGGAGTGTTTCCGGAGAAAGTGGCTTGGGGTCTTTTTTCCAGTAGGAGCAAAGAGGATAATCCAGTCCCAGATGCAAACAGGCAAAACGGATACTCTCTTTACTCATACCTTCACAGGGAATACCCAGGATACATCCTGCAGCCCGGCCTAACCAGGCACCTAAAATCTTGTCCTCTAACTGGTCCTGATTCAGTTTTTCTACCAGATTGCGCGGCCCGGCTGGCCTGAGACTGCGGACTTCCTCAAGATTATCTGTTTCCTCTGGAGGAAAACAGGCGGAATAAAAACTTTGCTCAAGTAAGTTTTTCTCCTGAAGAAGAAAATTGTTTAGTTTTTTTATCCTGGTTGTGAAACGCAGTTTCCTTTCTTTCACCACCTGTAACCAGGCCAGATACTCTTTCCATATTTTTTCCACCTCAGAAAAGTAGCTCATTTAGTCCGATATTTTAATCTGCCGCCTAAGTTTGTCAAGTCAGCACCTATTTTTTGACAGGAATCCTTTTCTCCATTAGAATTTTTACCATGGACTGGAACAATCTGATGATAGAGTCAGAGCGGATTAGAAATCTACCTCCTTATCTTTTCCAGGAGATTAATACCAGGAAGGCTAATGCCAGGAAAGCGGGTCGTGATGTAATTGACCTTGGTATGGGTAATCCTGATATGCCTACCCCGCGGCCGGTAGTGGAAAAGCTGAAGGAAGCAGTGGAAGATGCCAAGACCCACAGGTACAGTGTCTCCAGGGGTATTCCACACCTGCGCCGGGAAGTTTCTCAGTGGTACCGAAGAAAGTATGATGTGCACCTTGACCCGGAAGAAGAGGTTGTCGTCTGTATCGGTTCCAAAGAGGGTATCAGTCATCTTGCCCTGGCTATTTTTGATAAGGGCGATATGATACTTGTCCCCAATCCCACCTATCCCAGTCATTTCTATAGTGCTATCATCGCAGGTGCCTGTATCTATGACGTGCCATTACTGAAAGAAAACAGGTTTCTTCCTGATTTCTCCTTGCCCATCTATGACCGCTATCCTGGACCAAAGGCATTCCTGGTCAGCTATCCCAACAACCCTACAGCTCAGGTAGCCAGTCTTGATTTTTTCCGGGAACTGGTGAGTTTTGCCCGTCGTTATAATCTGATAGTCATCCATGACCTGGCTTACGCGGAAATCTGTTTTGACGGTTATCAAGCACCAAGTTTTCTTCAGGCGGAGGGAGCCAAGGATATAGGAATTGAGTTTTACAGCCTTTCTAAAACCTATAACATGGCAGGATGGCGGGTGGGTTTCGCTGTTGGTAACCGCAGGATTATTCAGGCTCTGGCGAAGTTGAAAAGTTACTATGACTACGGTATTTTTGCACCCATTCAGGTGGCTGCCATTACTGCTCTGCGTCTGGAAAAAAAATATATTGAAGAAACAGTGAAGACATACGAGAGAAGAAGAGATGTTTTGGTACGGGGTTTGAACAGGATTGGCTGGTATGTAGAAAAGCCGAAAGCAACGATGTATGTCTGGGCAGAGATTCCGGAACGTTTCCGGAGTATGGGTTCAATGAATTTTGCGCTGATGTTGCTGGAAAAGGCTGATGTAGCGGTTTCTCCCGGGATTGGTTTCGGTCGTTATGGCGAAGGTTTTGTGCGGATGGCATTAGTGGAAAACGAACAGCGCATCAACCAGGCTATTCGTTCCCTGAAGCGTCTTTTCCTTTAAGTCCTTGCTTATGAACCGACCAGAACTTCTCATTAAGCCAGTATCTTATCACTGTAATCTGCGCTGTGGATATTGTTTCTACCGGAAGACGGAAAATCTTTATCCCGGGGAAAACCGGCTTATGTCCTCTTCTGTTTTAGAGAAACTGGTTTCTGCTACTATGGATTATGCTGCTGGTGGACCCTGCGTTTTTTCCTGGCAGGGCGGGGAGCCACTGCTTGCCGGACTGGATTTTTTCCAGCAGGTAGTTTCCTTTCAGCAAAAGTTTGGCCGTCCTGGTCAGCTGGTAAGTAATACCATCCAGACCAATGGAACCCTGATTGATGCTGGATGGATAGAGTTTTTCCAGAAATATCATGTTTTTGTTGGTCTCAGTCTTGATGGACCATTGCGCCTGCATAACTTATACCGTAAGGATAGTTCCGGCAATGGCAGTTACCAGCAGGTTATTGGTGGTTGGAAATGGCTTAAAGAAGGCAGAGTAGAATTCAATGTTCTTTCCACCATGGGTAGAGCTACCAGACATAATTTATCAGAGACAGTGAAATTTTTCCTTTCCCGGGGAATTAACTATTTACAGTTTATTCCTGCTGTTGACCGCAGTCAGGGGAAAGTGGCTGATTTTTCCATTACACCAGGCCAGTATGGAAGTTTCCTTTGTGACCTTTTTGATTACTGGTGGAATGATGGGGAACCCTTTTTTTCCGTGCGCTTTTTTGACAACATTCTGGAGAGCCTTCTTGGGTTGAAGCCGGCAGCCTGTACCCTGCAGAAAGAGTGTGGTTGCTATCTGGTAGTAGAAGCCAATGGGGACGTCTATCCCTGTGATTTTTTTGTTGCCGGAGAATGGAAGCTGGGAAATATCATGGAAACACCACTGGATGTTCTTTTTCAGAAAGCCAGGCAGGACTTTGGTCGTTACAAGAGTTTACCTGGTCCTGGTTGTGAGAAGTGCCGCTACCAGTTTCTGTGCCAGAATGGTTGTCTCTGGTTTCGCTGGGTAAAAAGTGGTTCCCTTACAGGAAGAGATTACTTCTGTGAGGCCTATCAGTCCTTTTTTGATTATGCTTTACCACGTCTGGAAAAGTTGCGAGACAGGATTGTGCGTGAAAGATGTCGTTTCCAGCACACATAAAATTTTTAAATTCTTTGCGGTTTTCCGGTAGCGCTGGAGACATCAGCAGCAAAAATCAACCGGTGGGTCAGCGCCGCATTTTCCAGATCAGGAAAAGGTCTAAGGTCGTTCAGAATACAATCTACCAGATGGTTGACTTCTCCTTCAAAAGGGTGGTGGGTGACATCACCGCTGTCTGGAAGAATAGTAGGAATGGTAGCATAAGAAGTCTGACCGCTTAGTTTATGGGAAAAAAGTTGATTGTTACGTATGGTTCCCAGGGAGCCAAAAAGCCCGATGTTGAAGATGTAAGGAGTCTTACAATCCAGGGAGGAAGTAACCTTGCCGATGGCTCCGTTTTGAAAACGGATTAAGGTGACACTGGTGGGATCATATTCATAGGCAGCAAAGTCAGGGTTGGGGCTTCTGGTAGAATAAGAGTAAACTTCTACAGGCTTCTCCTGGATAAACCATAAAAGGGCATCCACTGCGTGACAGCCTGCGGAAAGGAGACTACTTGCGCCAATATTTTTCTTAATGTTCCAGGCAAACTGTTTGTACCATGGTCCAATACCGTGATAATAGTCCACCTCTCCGTAATAGATGTGTCCGATAGCATTGTCCTTTAAAAGATTGTCAATAATCATCAGCAGTGGATTCCAGTGAAGGACGAAACTGACCAGAGTCTTAACCCCGGCTTTTTTCACCGCCGCCAGCATTTGTTCTAATTCTTCCTCATTAAGAGCGACCGGTTTTTCAATCAGTACATGGACCCCGTAATTAGCAACAGTGATAGTCTGGGTAGCATGCAGGTGGTTGGGAGTACAGATGGAAACAATATCAAGTTTTTCTTTTTCCAGCATCTTCTCCAGACTGGTGTAGATAGTAGCTTTAAATCCATATTCTTTCAGCTTCTTTTCTGCTGATTCCTGGCTGTGGCCACAGACAGCTACCAGTTGGGTATGAGGATTAGCCTGGTAGGCTGCCATATGTTCCCCGGAGACCCAGCCTGTACCAACAACTCCTGCTTTCAGTTCTTTCATTTCTTACTCCTTTTATCTGGGTAAAGTTTGTAACTTCTTGATGGTTTCTTCCACATTCTTGATACGTTCCTCAAAATTAGGGTGGCTGCTGAAAATCTCAAAGGTTTTGCTTAGACTGCTTTCTTTGCTGGCTAACTTGCGGAAGAAAGTGATAATTCCCTGCGGGTTGAAACCAGCCCGGTAGGTATAAGTAGCTGCCAGAGTATCTGCCTGGAGTTCTTCCCTGCGGCTATACTTGAGCATCCCGAGGGTGAAAAGGGTATCCACGGCTTTCTGGATGGCAGGGTACCTTCCGTTGCTGAAAAGAATACTGGCAGGGATGCTGTAGAGAATCTGGTTTTGCATCATCCGGACACTGTCTCTGGCTACAATATGAGCAATCTCGTGCGCAATAACCCCTGCCAGTTCGTCGTCAGAATCGACTTTGTTTATCAATCCAGTATACACATAGACATATCCACCACAGGTAGCAAAGGCATTAATCTGGTCATTCTGGATGGTGCGGAAGTGATAAGGAATATTTTTACGGTCACAGACCTGGACAAGCCGGGCGCCAATATTTTGAACCCGTTCATTAACCAGGAAACGATTTTCCTTAGCCAGTTTAGTGTCTATGGCTTTGCCGAGGTCAAGCTCATCTTTTTCGCTGTACAGAGTATATTCTGTTTTACCTGTTACCGGGTTGTAGTAAGTGGCACATCCAGAAACAAGGAGAGTAACTATAATCAGAAAGCAAAGGATTTTCAGTTTCACACTGTTCCTTTTTGATGGCTTTTTACTTGCCGATACAGAAGCAGGAAAAAATCCTGTCCAGAACTTCATCGTTCAACTCCTGACCCGTAAGACCGTCCAGAGACTGAAGGATTTTCTTAAGGTCATCCACCATAAACTCAGGACTTTCACCGTTTTTCAGTATCTGCACAGCATTTTCCGCATGGCTAATCACTTCCTGGATAAGTTGCTGTTGCCGCAGGTTCATGTACAGACAGCCAGACGCCTGTCCACCTGTTTCTACCAAAAGATTGTACAAACTTTCTTCCAGTCTATCCAGCCCGGCTCCTGTCCTGGCAGAAATTTTAACCGGATGAGAATCTGTCATTCCCTTTATCTGTTCTATTTTGACCTGCTGAGGTAAATCACATTTATTAAGAACCAGAAGATGTTTCTTCCGGGAAACATACTGGAGTAATTCTTTGTCCGCAGAAGTGAGGTGCCGGCTGGCATCCAGGACCAGAATATTAATCTCCGCTTTGTCCATCCATTCCTTAGCTCTGGCTACACCCATTCTTTCAATTACGCCTCTTGCTTTTCTGAAGCCAGCAGTGTCAATGATGCTTAACGGAATTCCCTTCAAATTAATGACTTCCTGGAGGCTATCCCGGGTAGTACCTGGGATTTCAGTCACCAGTGCTCTTTCCTGTCGCAGAAGTGCATTAAGCAGACTTGATTTTCCCACATTTGTTTTGCCCACAATGGCTGCTCTCACACCTTCTACAAAAAGTTTGCCTTTTCCCGCCTCATCTCTCAGTTGACAGGCAGAAGAAAGGATTTGCTGCATTTTTCCCAGGAAGACTGAGGCGTCACTGATAAACTGTTCGTCAGGAAAATTAAGATAGGTTTCTATTTCTGTTAGAAGATTTATGGTTTGCTTACGTAAAGAGGAAACCCGGGTAGAAAGGTCACCCCGCAGCTTTGCTAAAGACAGGGATAATGCTTCCTCGGTACGACTTTCCACTATTTCCAGGACACTCTCAGCCTGGGCTAAATCAATACGACCATGGAGGAAGGCACGTCTGGTAAATTCACCAGCAGCAGCCAGTCGGGCACCCTCTTTCAGACAGGCATTTAAAACAGCTCTGGCAGCGGTAAAACCGCCGTGGCAGCCAATCTCCGCCATATCCTCCCTGGTATAACTTCTTGGTTTCCTCATCAGGGTTACCAGAACTTCATCCAGAACACGGTTCTGATAAATGATGAATCCGTAACGAACAGTGTGGGTAGGCCAGTTTTCTATACTTTTTTTCCGGGCAGGGTGAAAAATCCGTCTGATGATGGGAATGACACCAGGACCGCTCATTCTAATGAGAGCGATTCCGGAAATGCCAGCAGGTGTAGAAATTGCACAGATGGTATCGCCTTCCATACTTTATCATTTTACCTCAACGTTCCAGTAAAGTGGTAAAATAGGGTATGGGGTTGCCTGAAAAGCCAGGTCTGGTGAAACGTTTTTGCGGTCTTATTTATTCCAGTGAGGAAATATACAATTCAGCAAAGGATTATCTGAGGCATGCCTGGGGAACAGTGGACCTGGAAGCCGGGCCCTGGCCGTTTACCTTTACCGACTACTATAAAACTGAGATGGGTCCTGATTTAAAAAGGCGGTTTCTCTCTTTTTCTGAGTTGCTTTGTCCGGAGAATACTTTTTCCTGGAAGATTTTTACCAATCAGCTGGAGCAGAGATTTTTAGTTTCCGCTAACAGGCGTCAGATTAACCTGGACCCTGGTTATCTGGACCTTTCCCGGTTAGTTCTTCTTACTACCAAAGACTTTTCCCACCGCATTTATCTCGCACAGGGGATTTATGCAGAGATTACCCTTGTTTTCCAGGGCGGGCAGTTCAGGCCATTGCCCTGGACATATCCGGACTACAGGACAGAAGAGTATCTAAAATTCTTCCATAAAATGCGACAGCTATATTTGCAGGAAAAAAACAGACATAGATAACTGGTGTGGTGAAAACCGGGAAAAGGATGATGTTTAACCTCGTTTTCAGGATTATTCTGGATATCTTTATTATCCTGCTGGCAGTTTCTCTCATTGTTAGCTGGCGGGCAGTTATGCCAGGAAGGATGCCAGTAAGTTTAAGACCGGAAGACCTTGGCCTTTCCGCAGAAAATGTAAAGCTGGTAAACAAAGATGGGGTAGTTCTTTCCGGTTGGTTCATACCAGCAACAAGACCACAAGCAGTGATTGTTTGTCTTCATGGATATCCTGCCAACAAATCTGATATTCTGCCTTCTGTAGTTTTTCTTCAGAAATACTTCTCCTTACTACTTTTTGATTTCCGCGGGCATGGAGAAAGTGGTGGACGACTGACCTACTTTGGTCTTAAAGAAGCGGAGGACGTCAAGGCAGCGCTCAATTTTTTAAGTCAGGATCGAAGAACTAAGAATTTAGCTGTTGGGGTCTGGGGTTACTCTCTCGGTGGGGCAGTGGCCATTATTGCAGCCGCAGAGGACCAAAGGATTAAAGCGGTAATCAGTGATTCAGCCTTTGCCAACTTTCCGGAGATGGTTTCCTATTACTACCGGGCTTCAGGATTTCTGAGGTGTATCCTTGCTCCTTTATCAAGGTTAATGGGAAAAATTTTCCTCAGGGCTGATTTCACCAGAAACAGTCCTGAATATCGGATAAGTAGCGTGGAATGTCCGCTTTTAATCATCCACTCTCTCCAGGATGAATATGTGCCGCCGGAGCATGCCAGAAGACTTTTTGAGAAAGCCCGGGGACCAAAAGACTTATTCTGGAAAAATGGAACTCATTCCGGCTCAGGAGGAAACACAAAACAATATGAGGAAAAAATTCTTTCTTTTTTTCAGCAGGCGCTTTCTGTTAAATCAAAAAAGGTTGGTGGAGGATGAGGGATTTGAACCCTCGACCCCCAGACTGCCAGCCTGGTGCTCTCCCAGCTGAGCTAATCCCCCGCACCTTTCCATTATAGCAAAATCTTAAAATCTCTGTCAACGAATTCCTATCCGGGAAAGGAATTCTGGCAGTCCCCGACCAGCTCTGATAATGCGGAAAAGAAAGCCATCTTTCCTTCTGCTGTTCTTGTCCCCTTTTGCTGTGGTGATATAAAGGTCCCGGTATTCTTCTCCGCCAAAGGTTACGCTGGTAACTCTTTTCACCGGTAAAGAAATTCTTTCTCTCTCTTTCCCGGAACAGCTGTATCTTACCACACAGGCTCCGTTATACCGGGCTGACCAGAGGAATCCTTCAGCATCCACTGTCAATCCGTCAGGTACTCCTTCTTCTGGCGAAATCTCAATCAGAGGACAACCCGCAGAGATTTTTCCGGTGTCCGCATCGTAGTTAAACCGAAAAATTGTCCCTTTCCTGGAGTCAGTAAGATAGAAGAATTTTCCATCTGGACTGAAAGCCATTCCATTGCTGCAGCCCAATCCTTTTAGAATGTTAATCAGTTTACCATCAGTTTCCAGTAGATAAAGGTTACCGGGATGACCGAAAAAAGAAATTGTTCCGCAGAAAACCCGGCCTACAGGGTCTGCAATAACGTCATTGAAACGAGAATTTTGCTCACCGGGGATGTTTTCTATAATCGGTAATCTCTTACCTTCCTTCCATAAACTGATACCTGGACCCGCAGTGAAAAGAAGAAGGCTGCCATCAGCCTGGAAGGTGAAACCACCAACCATCTTGCCGATGTCAAACTTTTTAATTTTCTTCCTGAGGGGAGAAAAGGAGTAAAGTTTACCAGCAGGAATATCTGTCCAGTAGAGCTGGCGGTCAAAGGGATTCCAGAGGGGGTTTTCTGCCAGATGGAAATTTCTTCTGACGACTATTTCCAGTTGTTTCATATCTTTTATTTTATCAGTTTTTTCCCCGTGTTACCATTTTTTTCCAGGAAAGCGATTATAGAATATAATCTTATACGAAAAGGGAGGTAATCAATGGAAGGGAAGGTATTATGTGCAGGACTGCTGGTTGGTGATTTTCTCTCTAAACCTGTTACGCAGATGCCGGAAAGAGGGAAGTTGACCCTGGTGGAAAAATCAGAACTGCATGTGGGTGGCTGTGCTGCTAACACGGCACTGGTCCTGAAAAAATTAGGTGGGCAGGTGGCCCTTATTGGAAAGGTAGGAGATGACAATCTGGGTCGTTTCGTTCTCGGTGTCTTGAAAGAGGCTGGTATAGAAGTAGAAGGGGTGAAAGTTGTTCCCGGGCAGAATACTTCTGGTACTTCTGTTCTTGTCCATCCAGATGGAGAACGTTCCTTTATTCATTCTTTTGGCGCTAATGCTCTACTTTCTGGCCGGGATTTTGAGGATAGTTATTTGCAGAAATTCTCCATACTCCATATAGCTGGAGTTTTGCTCATGCCCGGACTGGAAGGAGAACAGCTTGCCCGGGTAGTGAAAAGGGGTAAACAACTGGGTTTAACTGTCTGTCTTGATACTGCCTGGGATACCCGTGGAGTCTGGATGGGAGCGCTTAAACAAGCCTTGCCCTATGTGGATTATTTCCTTCCCAGTATTGAAGAAGCCAGGATGATTACCGGTCGCCAGGAACCAGAGGAAATTGCACTTTGCCTGCTTGGGTGCGGGGTTAAAAATGTGGCGTTGAAAATGGGAGAAAAGGGTTCCTTCATCAGGAACAGGGAAACAAAAAAATATTTCCCTGCCTTACCAGTTGAAGTGGTGGATACCACAGGTTGCGGGGATGGTTATGTGGCAGGTTTTCTGTCCGGGTTAATGAGAAAACTTCCGTTTGAGGCCTGCGGGCTGCTGGCTAATCTGGCTGGAGCCAAGATTGCCACTGCAATGGGCGCCAATTCCGGAATCTCTTCCTGGCAGGATTTGCTTTCTTTTGGAGAAAAGTATGGGTATCGGCTTTAAATTTTTTCTGGCAGCAACAGTGATATGTTTCTGTACAGTTTATGCTGCGGAAGAACAACCGGTAGAGTACCGGGGTGATAGTTTTCAGGTTAGTTTTAGTGAAACAGGAGAACTGAAGGGTGTCAATCTGGAGGGGAATGTCAGAATAATCTACCAGGATATGGTGATAACCTGTGAGAAAGCCTTTCTTGACAGGATAAGTGGAACTATTCAGGCAGAAGGTAACGTTGTTGTAGAATCGGAAAAGGGGAAATTCCAGGCTGATTTTATGAACTATGATTTGTCCAGTTTGTCAGGGGTTCTTTCCGGAGTGAGATTTTCTGTTGAGCCTTTTTACGGAAGGGCGGAGAAACTACAACGCCAGAAAGATATCTTTATCCTGGAGAAAGGATATCTGACCAGTTGCAATCTGGAGAAACCCCACTACCGTTTATCTTTTGAGCGGGTGGAATTTAAGACTAAAACATATATAAAGACCCAACCACTACGAGTTATTCTGGGAGAAAAATTTACTGTTTTCTATCTTCCGAAATGGACTTATAATCTGAAGACAAAAAGACCACCGGTAAGTGCCAGCCCCGGGTATCGTACCGGGCTTGGTCATTTTCTTGGTATCAGGTTTAACCAGTCCTTAACAAAAGATAACGACCTTGTCCTTTCCGAGCAATTATATCTTCAAAGTAAGGGTCTTGGTGGGGGATTTCTCCTGAGCTCGGAAGAAAAAAAGTTGAGGCTGGAGGCACTGGCGCTGAGGAAGTGGAAGCAGGAACAACCTGATTATGGCGCAGTTGCTGAATATCGGTCCAGTTTTCAGAATCAGTGGGGCAGTTCCAATTTTATCTTAGATTGGCGCTGGATGAGAAGTAATGATTTCTTCTCTGACTATTTCCGTAAAGACTTCTTTGAAAAGTCCAGAACTTATAACTACTTAGCCTGTAACCAGTTTCTGGGAAAAAGCTTTGTCTCTATGCAGGTGCGGGAAAGAGCGAGAGAAGAAATTCTTTCTGTAGAACATTTTCCTTCTCTACGCTGGCTGGTTCCTGATACCCCTGTAGGAACATTACCGGTCTATCTCGGTAATGATTTTCAGGCCGGACATTTCAGGATTGATGAGGAAGAATCAGTGAGGATTATTAATAAATCCACATTATCTTTCAAGAGAAATTTAGGGGCATTCAGTATCAGACCATATCTGACGTTATCTGCCATTAAGTATTATGGTTCTGAATTTGATGTTTTCCGGCATCCCATGGAAGTGGGAGTTAATGTTTCTGCTGTTTTAGCCCGGGCAGGGGAAAAAAACTACTACCAGAAGCTCCTGGTTTCCTTCCTGGTGCTTGACCGCTTTTTCTTGACGCCAGAGGCAGGAATCCCTGTTTACGATGATAATGAGCTGCTGAGCTCTGGAAGGTTTGCTGGTTTTAACGTAGAGTGGGCATTATGGCGCAAGGACCACTACCTGGGTCAAGCCAGTCTTCTAAGTTTATATGACACTACCCGACAATTTTTCGCCGACACCTGTTTCAGTTATCAGTTCCAGCCTACAGATAAAATCTCTCTCTGGGGTACTAACATCTGGAATTTTTCAGCAGGTAGTTACCGGTTTGGTACTAATGACATTTCCTTTCAGGGCGGTAGTTTGAAGTATACCATAGGTGTGCGGCATAAGGTGAACGAGGTGATGGGGCTGGAAAACTGGGTAGAGCAAAATATCGGACGGTTATGGACATATCGCGCTGGTTTTTTCTACGATTTTCGGAAAGAACATTTAGTCAGTCAGAGTTACCAGCTATGGAGGAAGCTGCATTGCTGGACAGCTCATGTCAGTCTCTGGTTTGACCGGAGAGAAACTTCCTTTTTTCTCTCCTTTTACCCTTCCATTTTTAGCCAGCCAGAGCGTCTAAGGGAGAAAATAGAGAAATGGAAATAAAGAGAAAAAATAATAGACAGGCCAACCAGTTGCGGGAGATGAAAATTCACTTAGATTATGTAAAATATGCTGAGGGTTCCTGTCTTATTGAAGCAGGAGAGACCAGACTTATTTGCGCGGTAACGGTGGAAGAAAAAGTTCCCCTTTTTTTAAAGGAGACAGGTTCCGGCTGGGTTACAGCGGAGTATAATTTGTTGCCCTACTCTACACCGCTACGCGTACAGCGTCTTTCCAACCAGAGTGGACGCAGTCAGGAGATCCAGAGAATGATTGGTCGTTCCCTCCGGGGGATAACCGTCTTAAAAAATCTGGGTGAAAGAACATTCTGGGTAGATTGTGATGTGATTCAGGCTGATGGTGGAACACGCATGGCAGCAGTGACCGGGGCTTTTGTCGCTTTAACTCTGGCTTTGAACAAACTCCGCCAGAAGAATATTATCAGGTTACCGGTGCTACGAGATTACCTGGCTGGAGTCAGTGTCGGCATCGTGGATGGTTGCCTTTTACTGGATTTAGACTATGATGAAGATTCCAGAGCCACAGTAGACTTTAATGTGGTGATGACAGGAAGGGGAGAACTGGTGGAGTTACAGGGTACGGGCGAAGCACGACCGTTTTCCCGCTCAGAGCTGGAAAGTCTTTTGGAATTAGCCGCAAGCGGTGTTAGGGCTGTAATTTCCTTGATAAGGGGTATCCTGGATGAAGATACAGCACTTCTATTTGGCAAGTAAAAACAGGCATAAAATAAGGGAAGTCAGAGAGATTATTGCCGGTACAGGACTGACAGTAAAGGCCTGTCCGGAGGAAGTTATTTTGCCAGAGGAAAAAGGAGAAACTTTTGAAGAAAATGCTCTGTGCAAGGCAGAAACTCTTTACCGTATTTTCCCTGGGGAGGCAGTAGCAGGTGAAGATTCAGGTTTGATTGTTCCTGTTCTGGGTGGCCTTCCAGGGATATATTCTGCCAGGTTTGCTGGACCAGAGTGCGACTACAGAAAAAATAACATTAAGCTTCTCAGTCTCATGTGTGCATTTACCGAGCCTTCAGAAAGAAAGGCTATTTTTGTGGCTGTGGTAGCCCTGTTATGGCCTGGAGGAAGAAAAATTTTCAGGGGTGAGGTGGAGGGGATTATTACGAAAGAACCAAGAGGAGAATTTGGTTTTGGTTACGACCCGGTGTTTGAATTGCCTGGTTCAGGAAAAACCTTTGCAGAAATGACTGCAGTGGAGAAACATCTTTACAGCCATCGTAGCCGTGCCTTTCGTTCCCTGACAGATTTTTTGCTGCAGTTGTCTGCTTCAGGTTAAACTTTATTATGGATTCTGGCGGGGTAGCTCAGTGGTAGAGCAACCGGCTCATACCCGGTATGTCTGGGGTTCGAGCCCCCATCCCGCCACATCTTCAGTTTTTCCGTGAGGTAGCACTAACTCAATGACCAGCCAGAGAAAGCAGAAGGTTGTTCTTCCAGGTCGTTCTTGTTTTCCTTTCTTTCCCTTGTCAGAGGAGAGAAAGTAGGGTAAAAAGTATCAGGAGTTTGAGGTTAGAGTGGAAGAAGCAAAGTTTATTGTAGACGGGATGCTTTTAGGGCTGGGTCGCTGGATGCGATTTTTGGGTTGCGATGTTCTCTTTTTTCTGGAGAAAAGGAAAAGTATGCTGGTCAGGATAGCCAGGTCGGAGAAAAGAATAGTTTTGACCAGGGATACCAGATTTTTTCAGGACCACCCAGAAATCAGTGTTTATATCAGTGGAGAAAATATTAAAGAACAACTGCGGGAAATACGGAGACGTTTCCTCCCGGAAAATCAACCTGAGCGCTATCTGACGAGGTGTTCTCTCTGTAACCAGTTGCTTATCATGGTGGAAAAGGAGTATGTCCGCAGCAGAGTTCCCCCTTATGTTTTTGACAATCATCACCAGTTCCGCACCTGCCCGGTATGTCAGAGGATTTACTGGGAAGGAGACCACACTAAAAGAATTAAAGAAGTCCTAAACAGTTTATGGGAAGAAAAATAGCAGCTTGGCTTCTTTTGTCTGTTTGTGTCCTCCAGGCGCAACCAGCTGGAAGAAAAGAAGCAGAATTTTTTAAAAAAATTGGTGAAGGGCTGGTTCAATGTTTCCTTTGTCCGAAAAACTGTACCATAGCCCCTGGTCGTTACGGGTTTTGCCGTGCGAGGAAAAATATTGACGGAACACTTTATTCCCTGGGCTACGGGTTACCCTGTTCTGTTAATGTAGACCCCATAGAAAAGAAACCCTTTTTTCATTTTCTTCCTGGCTCTAAAAGTTTCTCTATTGCTTCTGCCGGTTGTAATTTCCGGTGCAAGTTTTGCCAGAACTGGCAGATTTCCCAATTTTCGCCGGAGCAGACCAAGAATGTTTCCCTGCCGCCGGAGGAAGTTGTGGCAGCAGCATTGCGCTCTGGTTCTCAGTCTATTGCCTATACCTATGCTGAACCGATTAGTTTCTTTGAATATATGAAGGATACAGCGAAGATTGCCCGGTCCCGGGGGCTGAAAAATGTTGTTCATACTGCCGCTTTTGTTAATCCGGAACCACTGCAGCAGCTATGTCCTTTACTTGATGCGGTAAATGTTGATTTAAAAGGCTTCAATCCAGACTATTACAGAGATATTTGCGGGGGAGAACTGCTGGTGGTGCTCAATGCTCTGAAGATAATCAAAAAAAATGGTGTCTGGCTGGAAATTACCAATCTGATTGTTCCAGGTTACAATGACAAACCGGAGGAAATGAAAGCCTTGTGTGATTGGATAGTCAAGAATATGGGGGAAGAAACTCCGGTTCATTTTTCCAGGTTCTATCCTACATACCAGTTTGCCCATCTTCCGCCTACGCCAACCGCAACTTTAGAAAAAGCTGTCTCTGTTGCTCGGGAAAGTGGACTGAAATATGTTTACATTGGCAACATTCCGGGGCATCCGGCAGAGAACACCTACTGTCCGAAATGTGGCAGAATACTGATTAAACGTTCTCAGTTTATTGTTCTGGAAAACAATATCAAGGGGGGAAAGTGTCCCTGGTGTGGAGAAAAGATTGCTGGTTGCTGGAAGTAATAATCGTTTTTGTTTTTTTCTCGCAAATTGTTTCTGGTAACGAAAGGCAAGTCAGACAGCCGCGCTTCAGTGGTCTTTTTTATCCCTCCAGGGCAGAAGAGCTGAGACAGATGGTTAATTCTTTTCTGGACAAGGCATCTCCAGCAAAGGTGGAAGGTCAGCTTTCAGGGATAATAGTACCTCACGCCGGTTATATCTATTCCGGGGCTACCGCCGGGCTGGCTTACAGTCTTCTGCGGGGAAGAAAAATTGGCACGGTAATACTTCTGGGACAGAGTCACCGGGCAAGATTTACCGGTGCCATCATTGATGACCGGGATGCATGGAAGACGCCTTTAGGGAGCATTAAGCTGGATAAAGAATTATTTTCCCGGCTTTATAAAAAGTCTTGTTTCCATGTAAACAGGTTCTGGATGGATGAGGAACACAGCCTGGAAGTTCAGGTCCCCTTTCTTCAGGTGGTAGCTGAAACGAGCAAAATTTTTCCCATCCTTGTTGGAGATGCAGAAGCTGATAACATAAAAAAGATTGCTGCAGAACTGAATGAGGTGATAGGCAACCGGCAAGATACCATTATTGTAATCAGCACTGATATGTCCCATTACCATCCATTGGAGGTAGCTACAAAAATTGATTGGGTCTGCCTTCGTTTACTGGAAAACAGGGATATTAAAGGATTGAGAGAACAACTGGAGAAGAGACAGGTAGAACTTTGCGGGGAAGCAGCAGTGTTAACACTGCTTTCTCTTCTTTCCTCAAGAGAAAACTGGAATATGCAGGTGCTGGGATATAGCACTTCAGCGCAAGCCAGCGGCGACAAAAGCAGGGTGGTGGGCTATGGTGCTTTAGCCGTCACTGTGGAGAGCAAGAAAAAATCTGGGGGTGAGGCCATGCTCAATGAACAGCAGAGAAAGAAGCTTTTGCAATTAGCCAGGGAAACAATTCTCTGTCATCTCCGGGGAGAAAAGTTACCCTCTGTAGAAACTGATGATGCCAGGCTAAAAGAAAAAAGGGGTGTTTTTGTCACTCTGAAGAAAAATGATAATCTCCGGGGTTGTATTGGACTTATTATACCTGTCACCCCGCTTATGGAAGCGGTCCAGAAGATGGCGATAGAATCAGCCACAGGAGACCCACGTTTTCCCCCGGTAACTATTTCTGAGATGAAAGAAATTAAAATAGAGATATCTGTGCTCACGGTTCCCAGACGGGTGAATAGTGCTGAGGATATTGTTCTCGGACGGGATGGTGTCATTGTCAAAAGAGGTTTCCGCCAGGGTGTTTTCCTGCCCCAGGTGGCTGAGGAGACCGGCTGGAATAAAGAACAGTTTCTGAGTAATCTCTGTGCCCATAAGGCAGGGTTGCCTGCTCGTGCCTGGGAGGAAAAGGAAACAGAACTTTATACCTTTCAGGCTGAAGTTTTCTCGGAATAGTTAGCATGGAAATTTATCTGCTTCGTCATGGTCAGGCTACCAGCAAAGAGTCCAATCCGGAAAGGCCACTTACCCCGGAAGGAAGAAATCAGGTCCTGGTAATGGGCAGGTGGCTGGCGGTTCTGGGAGTAAAATTTACTAGGGTTATCTCCAGCAGCAAAAAGCGTGCTCTGGAGACAGCCTGTCTTGTTGCTGGGGAGACAGGATTTCCTGTGGAAAAAATTGTAACAGATGATAGACTTCTGCCGGAAAGCAACGGAGAAGAAATTCTGGGAATCCTTCAGTCTTTTGCTGAAGAAGAGAAAATACTGGTTGTTGGTCATCTTCCCTCTTTAGCAGAAGCAGCCGCCGGGCTGGTTGGTGCCGGTTGTATCTTTCGGTTTGCCGAGGCTGGTTTATGCCGGATTGACTGGCAGAAAGATAGGGATAAATTCGGTGTTTTAGTCTGGTTGCTTCATCCGCAGCTGGCCTACCTCAGGAAATAGCTTTTAGAGAGAGGTTTTATACTGGCAGTTTGGCTTTCTCAGAATAATCCGGTATAATAGATGCCGCTGAAAGGCCGCTAGCTCATCTGGTAGAGCACCGCCCTTTTAAGGCGGGGGTGGCGGGTTCGAGCCCCGCGCGGCCTACGAGGAAGAGCTGGAAGAATACGGGAGGAGAAAAAATGCCAATTTTTGGAAGAGGACGAAGGAAAGAAAACGAAGGCAGGAGTCAAGAAGGAATAAACAGCGCCCGTTTTTTAAAGTTAGTAGGAGAAAAATATCCAGGATACGAAGATGGTGTACGCACTGTTTTATTCGGTACAAAACCTTACGATAGTTTTATCCAGGCTGGTGTTAGCGTGAGAAGATTTGGCAATAATATTGAGGCTGAAATTGAAATTGAAGGTCAATCCTTAAAGTTTCAGTGGCGACGCACCCCGCAGATTTAAGATAACCCCCTGAAAAAAAGAACCAACAATAGTTGATTCTTGCCAGTTACCTACTGTTTTACTTTCTTTTCCATCAGCGGAAAATCTATGATGGTTTGACGGAAGGCTTCAGGAGTGCCAATATCAAAGCGCTGTCCCTGAACGAGATAGCCAATGAATTCATCTTCCTGCCGCAGACGGTCAAGGCAGGAAGTTAGCTGAAACTCGCCATGCTCCCGGATGTTTAACCTTATATGTTCTTCCAGAAAATCAAAAATCTTGGGTTTAAGGATGTAAATTCCAAAAATTGTTAGATAGCTATTTTCAGGAATTCCTTCTACCCGCAGATGCTTCCTGGCATATTCCACATTTGGTTTCTCATAAAAGGAAGTGATATCCAGAATAGAACCAGGATGCCTCCATGTACCTGTCACGCAGCCAAACTGATGGACTTCCTTTTCCGAAGTAATTTTCAGGCCCACCACGTTGCAACCGAATCGTTCGTAAACCTTGAGTAACTGACTGGCGCAGGGTACGTCGGTACTGGAGACATAAAGGTGGTCTCCCAGGAGCAACAAAAATGGTTCCTGATTAACCCAGGAGCGACTGCAGTAAACAGCATGACCGAAACCTTCCTGGACATCCTGAGAAATGATGGTCACCCGGCGGCCCACTTCCATCAGATATTGAAGGTATTGCTTGCTTTCTTCCGAAAGCTTGTTTAAGTTTTCAATAGAGGGTGGGGTGCCGAAAAACTCCTCAAAAATGTCCCGGTCGTTTTTCTGAACAATGAGGCAAACTTCTTCTATCCCTGTAGCCAGTGCTTCTTCTACAATGAACAAAATCACAGGTTTTGCCCGACCGTAACTGTCCACCACAGGGAAAACTTCTTTTTTGATAACCTTTGTTGCGGGAAAAAGATGGGGACCAAAACCGGCTGCCGGGATAATAGCTTTCTTCACCCGTGTTCCAGAACGGAGGGTTAAAGCCAGACCTTCCATCCCTAATTCCTGTTCCACTAAGGAAATTACCTTTCCCTGACAGTTCTGGTCGCGAACTATAAACTGGGCGCTACCATCACCCTGAGAACCAACTCCTTTACCTCCCCAGATATATGGTTGTAAACCCGGGTAAGAAAGGACCCGGTGCAGGACTGGTGCGGTTAACTGGGAAGGACAGGCTGGTTGTACTAATGTGTCAAACTGTTTTTGTGCTTCCAACATCAGACTGCCTATTAAAGCAGCATCCCCCTTTTGTATTGCTTCTACAGCTTGCAGGGTAATTTTTTTGTTGACGGGACCGAGGTAGCTCTGGACATTTTTCTGTATTTCGTTTTCGGCAAAGGGATAACAGTGGTGGAGTTTATTCAAAATTTCTCTGGTATCCTTGCTGGCTTTCAAATCTACTACTACAAAGTATAAGTCCGTGGGAACAGTTAATTCCTGTATCTCAATCTGTTCGCCATCAAAAATCATTAGAAGTGGTCGACTGCCATAGGCACAGGCCTGGTCCATCCGTCCGCAGCGGGAAGGAGTGGTTATTTCTCCCAGATAGGCAAGTTCCATTTCACCCCGTACTGTCATCTTCAAGTCATAAACCCGGTTGAAGGCCCGCGCTACCAGTACACAGATAGCCGCACTGGAAGATAAACCTTTTTTTACAGGTAAGTCCATATGATAGTTATCAATTTCCAGACCTCTTACCCGGTAATGCACCATAACCTGGTAGGCAACACCAGCAGCATAACTGAAAAATCCCCCTTCCTGGGCAATTTTCAGGAGAGTATCTTTATCCATAGGAACATCAAGAACCTGCCGGTAGTTATCCCTGGTTGCTGCAGAATGCAGGACAAATCTGGTGGGATGGGGACGAACTTCAGCAAAAATACCCTGGTTTGTGCCAGTGATAAGTGTATAGCCCTTTTCTAATTCAGCATTGAACCTGCGGTAGCCTCCAGCCCAGTCACTGTGTTCGCCGAAAAGACAGATGCGACCCGGAACAAAAAGTTGCATACAACCATTTTATCACAGCAAAGGGGGAAAGCGGCAAGAATCTCTAAAAAGTTGAAAATAACTTCCTTTCATTCTATACTGCAATAGGTAAACAAATCTCGTCCGAAATGAAAAGTCTAAAAATTGTAGTGACAGGAGGGGCAGGTTTCATTGGTTCTCACTTCATTCGTTATCTTTTGAAGACTGAACCGGAATGTGAGATTCTGAACATTGATAAGTTAACCTACGCAGGCAACCTGAAAAATTTATCTGATATAAGCTCTGACAGAAGATACCATTTTGTGCAGGAGGATATCTGCCACCAGAAAACAATGGAAAATCTGGTGAAAGGCTGGGATGTACTGGTAAACTTTGCCGCGGAAACGCATGTGGACCGTTCCTTAATTGACCGGGAAAGTTTTCTCCGAACTGATGTCTGGGGTGTCTTTTCCCTGCTGGAGGCAACCCGCAGTTCCGGTATCAAAAAGTTCCTGCAGATATCCACGGATGAGGTTTATGGGTTTATCAGAAAAGGTTCTGTCTCCGAAGATGGTTTGCTTTCTCCCACCAATCCTTACGCGGCAACTAAGGCAGCAGCTGACTTACTGGCACTATCCTATTTCCGAACCTGCCGGATACCTGTCTGCATTATTCGCAGTACCAATAATTTTGGTTCTTTCCAGCATCCGGAGAAGATGATACCACTTTTCATTACCAATGCCCTGGAAGGTAAAGAGTTACCTTTGTATGGGGATGGACATCAGGTGCGAGAGTGGTTGTTTGTAGAGGATAACTGCCGGGCTATTGGTATTATCCTGAAAAAGGGGAAACCCGGTCATATTTATCATGTCTCGCCGCAGGTTGGCTACAGAAATTTAACTGTAGCCAGAAAGATTATCAGAATGTTAGGGAAGGAAGAATCTCTGATTAAGAAAGTGAAAGACCGGCCGGGTCATGACCGTCGTTACAGTCTGGCCTGTGAAAAAATAAAAAAGCTGGGCTGGCAGCCGCAATGGAAGTTTGAGAAAGCTCTGGCAGAGACTGTTGATTGGTACCGGAGAAATGTTTCCTGGTGGAAAAGTATCAAGAACGGTTCTTTTCGTCATTATTATCAGCAGCAGTATCAGGGCAGGTAACAGGTGAGAGAATCAGCAGGAGAAGATTTTTTCTCTTCACCAGCATCTAAAATACTGCTTACCCGGTAGGTACTGAGTTAGCATTTTGACGGGGTAAGTGTTTTGTTATAAAATTATTCGTTATAGAGAATGCCAGCCCCCATCGACTAGAGGCCTAGGTCACCACTCTTTCAAGGTGGTAGCACCGGTTCGATTCCGGTTGGGGGCGCTTTTTTAACGGGTGACTGGAACTTTTAGTTTCTGGCCGACAAAAACTTCCATTGTTTTCAATTTATTTATCTCCACCAGTTCTTTAGTGGTAGTGCCGTATTTTTTAGCGATACCGGTAAGGGAATCACCCCGTTTCACAGTATAAGTGATATAAGAAAATGATTCCCGGAGAGAAGAAAGGTTATCCTTTTCTGCTGGTACAGAGCCGACCAGACCAAGTTTTCTCCTCAGAGACTGAATTTCACTTTCCTGTCGTACCATTTCGTCCACCAGCGTATTCATCCGGGAACTAAACTCTTCTCTCAGCGCTAAGATAAGTTTTTCCGGAGAGCTGGGGGTAGTTTTAAGCGAGCGAATCTCACTTTCCTGCCGGGTAAGTTCGGAAAGAATAAGTTCCTTACTTTTGCTGGTATCTTCTTCCAGTTGCTTCATTTTTTCCCTTATGGTCTGGTAGTCTTTTTCCAGTTGCTCCATGCGGGAAGTGAATTTCTCCAGCGAGAGGGAAAGGCTGTTAAAATAATTCTTGAGGTTACCGAGTTCACTCTGGAGAGTCTGAAAGGCAGTTATTGTGGAGCTGAAAGTATTCATCAGTTCGTTTTGCCTTTGTTTCAAGGATTCTATTTCTCTGTGGAAGGCAGCGTTTTTATTTTCCTGCTCCGTTAGATTCTTATTGAGGCTCTCCCGCAACTGGTAATCCAGTTCGTTTATTTTTCCCTCTAACTCCCTTAACTGCTGGGAGAAAGTCTGCAGCTTTTCGCTGAAGGAACTACGTTCTGCTGCCATCGTTTTACTCTGTTCTTCAATTTTTCGGTTCATCTCATCACGTAAGTCCTCTACTTTGGCATCAAGATGAGATAGCCCCTGGGTATATTCCTCCCTCATGGAATCTAAATCCTTCTTTCCTACCAGAGTCTCACATCCTGTTAAAAGAAGCGGGATGACAGGTATCAGCCAGAATTTTTTGTTCATATGCGGTCCTGGAAAAATTAATCCCCGGCAATTTTGAATTCACAGCGTCTGTTTTTAGCCCAGGCTTCTTCATTGGAACGGGGGTCAGCTGGTTTATCCTCACCGTAACTGGTGGTAAAAAGTCTGCCGGCTGCTACTCCCAGGGAAACAAGATATCTTCTGGCACTGAGACTGCGTTGTTCCCCCAGAGCCAAATTATATTCCCTGGTACCTCTTTCGTCGCAATGACCTTCAATCATTATTTTATACCCGGGGTTCTGCAGAAGAAAGGTGGCTATATCTTTAAGGACAGCCTGTGCCTGGGGTTTGAGGTCGTAACGGTCAAAATCAAAATAAATGTTCTGGAAAATTCGCGCTATCTCTGGAGAAATTTCCTCAGGTTTCTTAAACTGTGTTCCTGGTGGTACTGGGGTCTGGGGTATGTCTGCCCCTTTGGTCGCAATGGCTATCTCTGTGGGACTGGCTTTGGCTGTAGTTGGTGTCTCAGGTGGGGTGACCTTTGGTGGCTGCACTGCAGGAGGAGGTGGTACAGTTGGTGGCACAGCAGGTGGTACAGTTGGTGACACAGTAGTTGGCTCTTCCACCTTCTTCTGTAAAGCTTCTTTGGCTTCTTTCCTTTTTTTCATAACTTCCGGGCAGCATCCGGCAAGTATAACTGCCCCCAGAAGAAAACTCACAATCCAGCTTCTCATTTTACCCTCCCTGTTTGTAGCTAAAATGCCCAGCACGGGCTGAAGCAATTAAATTGTTCCTTGGTTAATTTTCTCTTTTCTCGGGTGATGATGTCAATAATTCCCAGCCATCCTGAGCTGGTAGTTGCCCGGGAATAGACAAGATGGCGGCTGTCTGCTGCCCAGGAAACATCTTCCGCACCAAGATTTTCATCCACTACAATCGTCTGTCTGGTTTTAACTTCATACACTGCCAGACCAAAAGTTCCGGAATGAGAAAAAACATAGGCTATAAAATTACCATCAGGCGACCAGGCAGGGGAGGTACAGTAGCCGGAAAGAAAACTGATTCTTCTCACCTGGAAACCATCACGGTTCATCAAAAAGATTTGTGGTTTACCCTGTCTGTCTGATACAAAAGCCAGCAGCTTACCATCCGGAGAGAAACTTGGTGAACTATCAATAGCCCGGTCGTAGGTTAACTGTTTGAGATATCTATCCCTTTCCCGGAAAAGATAAATCTCAGGATTACCGCTTTTGCTTAAAACCACAGCAACCTCACCCGTTGTCTGACAGAAACTGGCACAAGCGTTTAACCCTGGTTCTGCCAGGAAAAGACTTGTATTTCTGGAAACAGGGTCGAACTGTATCAGTTTCGGCCAGCCTCCCTCGTAGGAGACAAGGAGTAATTTCTGACTGGTGGGTATCCAGCGAGGATAATGAACCATAAACGGGAAGTCTGTTATCTGTCTTTCGTTTTCTCCGTCAGCATCAATACAGTAAATCTGGTAACTACCCGTGCGGCTGGAAACATAAAAAATTCTGGAGGAAGCAATCCCCGGTTTTCCGGTAAGCGCCAGTACTAAATCATCGGCTACCTGGTGGGCAAAACTTCTCGGTTCGACAGGTGCAGAGTAATCCTGATTCCACAACCTTTCCTGGTCATTGGTGTCTTCAATGCTGAAGGATATTTTTTTGTTCCTGGTCACAGAAGTAAGAACAAGCGACTGGACACAGCTGTTTTTTTCTGTCTGGAGTGATTCTTCTGAAAGAAAAGACACTTTCTGGATAGTGAAATAGCCAGAATACTCCAGGTCTCTTTTCAGGGTGGTGGAAAATTTTTCCCAGAAGGTATCACGTTTTTGGACAAGCAGAATTGCCAGGGGTACCTTCTGGTTGAGATTCTGGCTAATCTGAAGGAAAACACGAGCCTTTACACTTTCTGAAACCACAACAAGCGTGACAAAAACTATCAAGAAAAGGCGTTTCATGGTCGGTTCCCTTTCTTTATCTCTTCCGGGGATACCTGGGTGGCCAGTCCTACCAGGTTCACATTGGCTGTTTTGATAAGGTCAAGCACCTGTGCCAGCTCCCCGTAAGAGATACGTTCATCTCCTTTTACTATCACTGTTAAATCTGGCTCTTTCTGGATTCGCTCCTGGAGAGAGGCAGTAAGTTGTTCAGCAGAAACAGGCGTTCCTGCCAGATAGTAGAGTCTACCGGGAGCAACAGTAACGATAATAGTCTTTTCCGCACTCAATCGGGCTGGAGAGGTAGTTGGCAATTTAACCTCAAATCCCTGCTCAATGAAAGGTGAAATCATCAACAAAACCACTACCAGAGTGAGTGCAATGTCCACCAGGTTGGTTATATTGATTGGTGGAAAAGCCGGAGCAGTCAATGTTCTTCTTATGCTCATATTCTTCTGTTCCCTTCCCTTAAAATTTCCGCAATTTCTGGAAGCAAAGAATCAATGCGGCTTGCCAGTTTCTTTAAAGATTCAGTGAAATAACTATATCCCACAGCTGCGGGAATGGCTACGATAAGACCGATAACAGTGGTGACTAAAGCCTCCGCCACACCTGAGGCTACTACCCTGATGGAAGAAGAGCCACTGAGATACATTTGATGGAAAGCAATCAGCAATCCCCAGACCGTTCCCAGAAGGCCAAGGAAAGGAGCTACTGTACTGATGGCAGCCAGAAAAGCTACATTGCTGCCTAAACTTTCCATTTCTCTCACTGCCACCTTCTCCAGATGAGAGATAAGCCTTTCTTCGGGTATAGTTTCCCGTTTTACCAGTTGCTCACCGTACTGGAAGACAGTGTGCACCGGTGAAAGCGACTGAAAAACAATCTGGCCGGAAGTCAGGTCCTGCTCAAATTCAGTTTGCCGACGGTTGATGCGCCGCAGAACAAGGAATTTTTCAATCATAATCCACCAGGAAAAGAGGGAAAGCAAAAATAGTACCACCAGGTCAGCCTTTCCTGCCCAGTCACAGTGGCGCCATGCTGCCAGAAGAATTGATGCCATACAATTAGTTTAATCACTTATGGTAGGAAAGTCAACTTGACTTCCAATCCGGCACTGTCTAAAATTTAACTACTAGCCGGTTTTAACAGAGAGGGAAGAAACTATCATGGCAGGAGCACTAATTTTTGTCCTGGGGCTGGTATTTGGTAGTTTTGCTAATGTCTGCATCTACCGTCTGCCAAAGGGTCGTTCCCTGGTGAATCCCGGTTCCCACTGTCCTGGTTGTGGCCATGCCATTGTCTGGTATGATAACATTCCCGTTCTCAGCTGGTTTTTGTTACGTGCCAGGTGCAGATTCTGCCACGAGAAAATTTCTGCCCGGTACCCGGTGGTGGAGTTACTTACCGGTATTTTGTTTCTGGGTTTATATCTTAAGTTCCAGAACTCTCCGATTTTATTGCCAGCTTTTGTACACCTGGGTATTTTCCTTCTGTCTCTGGTGATTATTTCTTTTATTGACATTGATACGTACCTTATTCCGGATGTCATCGTGCTGCCAGGTATAATTCTTGGTTTGGTGGGAGCATTTTTCATTCCGGAGTATTTTTTTTCTCTAAGCAGGGTAGAAGGTTTGCTTTACTCTTTGGCAGGCATGTTTTTGGGTGGATTTTTGTTATGGCTGATAGCAATACTCGGACGGATTGCTTATAAGAAAGATGCTATGGGTGGTGGTGATGTGAAGCTTCTGGCGATGATCGGTGCTTATCTGGGGTGGAAAAGTGTGTTCATCACTATTTTTTTTGCTGCTCTGCTGGGCAGCATCATCAGTCTCACACTGATTGGTTTGAAGATTAAAAAGATGGATGACTATATCCCCTTTGGTCCCTATCTGGCTCTGGGGGCAGTTATAGGCTTAATCTGGAAAGGATACACCTTCTACGGATTTTTTATTCCCTGAAAGCAGGGGAAACAGGCAGGGAATTTTACGATGAGCTATGCCAGTCTTCTCCTGGTGAAAGAATTCTTCACCCAGCATGGTTTTCTTGTTCTGCAGTATGAAGATGTCCTTCTGGTAAAGAATTCATTACCTGCAGGAGGCAAAGGGGAAAATTATGTGATGGAACTACAGGATGTTCTCCGGCTGGACCGGGCAATAATTAAACCGGTGGCCTGGCATACACTGAAGTTTGTTCCTTCTGTTTTGAAAGAATCACCGGAGATTTTTCGCTTTCTTAAAGGGGATTATCTTACTGCTGCCGGGAAAGTCTTTGGCAGGGAAAGTTTTGCTCGTCTTCTGGTGATTCCTGGATTGCCAGCTTCCGACAGGTTACGGGCAGAATCCATCTCTTATCTGAAGGAAAAGTCTATTGACGGGGTCATCTGTTTCCCTACTTTACTTTCTGCTCTGATTAAGAAGATTAATCCACGCCGGGTTTACCTTTCCCAGACAAATGAGATTCTGCGTATCCTTAAATACTATGGTTTTTTCCAGGAAGAACAACAGTTGCTGCCTTTTGAAGAAAAATGACTCTGGGTTTAAAAACACCGCTGGCAAGTCTTCCTTCTGTAGGAGATAAAAGAAAAAAATATTTCGCCAGATTAGGGCTGGTAACAGTTGAGGATTTGCTTTTTTTCTTTCCCCGGCGTTACCATGATTTGCGCAATTTCAAGAAAATTTCTCAACTGATTCCCGGGGAGATAGCATCAGTCAAGGGCAGGGTCCTGGCCAGAGAAGAAAAAAAGATTCCGGGACACAGGGATTATCTCAAGGTAGCAATTCATGATGGCAGTGGTGTACTTTACCTAACTTATTTTAACCAGCTTTACCTCAAAGATGTTTTTGTTGTGGACAAAGAATTTTTTATTAACGGCAAAGCAGAATTTTACAAGGGCCAGATGCAAATGGTCAACCCTGTATACGAGGAAGTAAGACCAGGACGCCGGGATTGGCTCCTGCCAGTATATGCGCTCACCAGGGGTTTAACTCTCAGTTATATCCGCCGGCTGGTGAAGTTTATACTGAATAATCTCAGTGCCTATCCCCGGGAGTTATTACCCCTGGAAAAGCGGCAGGAACTTAATTTGAGTAATATTCGTTTTGCTCTTGCCAGCATTCATTTCCCGCGTTCAGATATGGACCTGGAAAAAGCGAGGGATTATCTGATTTTTCACGAATTTTTCCGGCTACAGCTGGGACTTGTTTTCCAGAAGGAATCAGTCCCGGACCAGGAGAAGGTATCAGCGGATTGGAAACCAGAGCTGGAAAGTATCCAGGAGTTTGAAAACTTTCTTCCTTTTACTCTTACCTCCGGACAGAAGCAGGTTATGGAAGAAATAATTACTGATATCAGCAAAGGAAAGATTCTGCAAAGACTTGTCCAGGGAGAAGTCGGCTGCGGTAAGACTGCGGTGGCTATTTTTACTCTCTGGCTTTTTGCCCGGAGAAAATGCCAGGGTGTTTTTTTAAGCCCAACAGAAATTTTAGCAGAACAGCATTTTCTTAACTGGCAGGAGTTTTTCCTTCGTCAGGGTATTTCTGTGGCTCTTTTGATAGGAGAACTACCTGCCGCGGAAAAGAAAAAGATTATTGAAGAACTGAAGGAAGGTAAAATTAAAATTGTTATTGGCACTCATGCTCTTCTTTCAGATGATGTTGTTTTTCAGAATTTGAAAGTGGCAGTAGTGGATGAGCAGCACAAATTTGGCGTGGCCCAGAGAGAAAAGCTTAAGGAAAAGGGAAAAGGTGTTCATTACTTAATTTTAAGTGCCACGCCCATTCCCAGGAGTGTAGCACTGACTTTTTATGGCACCATGGATTTTTCCATTATGGGCGATTTACCAAAAGGGCAACGTCAGGTTTCTACTTATCTGGTTTCGGACAGGGAAAAGGAGGTTGTTTACCAGTTCATCAAAGAGCAGTTAGTCCAGGGCCAGCAAGGGTATCTGGTAACGCCAGCCATTTCCGGTAACGAAGATATCCAGTCGGCAGTCCGGGAATATGAATACTTAAAGAAAAGGTTTCCTGACCAGTATATCGGTCTGATTCATGGAGGGATGAGCAGACAGGAGCAGGAGATTGTTCTGAAACAGTTCCGTCAGAAAAACATTCATCTTTTGGTGGCGACCACTGTAATAGAATCAGGAATTGATGTTCCGGAGGCCAGTTTTATTGTTGTTGACCAGGTGGAAAGGTTTGGACTGGCTCAACTTCATCAGCTAAGGGGGCGGGTTGGGCGGAGCGGGCAGACGGGATATTGTTTCCTTATCGTTTACACGCAGGCAAAGGAGATTCTGGACAAATTAGAGAGTTTTCTGGAGGCAGAAACCGGGCTGGAAGTGGCAGAAATGGATTTAAAAATGAGGGGGCCAGGCGATATTCTGGGAACCAGACAGCACGGAATTATGCCTCTGAAAATCGGGAATATTGTTTCTGATTTGAGAATGTTAGATAAAGCCAGACAGGAAGCAGAGAAAATTTTTCTCCAGGACCCGGAACTTAAGCAGCCAGAGAATGCAGCCATCCGGGATTATCTTTCTGAGGTGAAAATTTATGGAACCTGATGTTTGTGTGGTTATTCCTGCCCACAATGAAGCAAGGTCAATATTCTGGCTGGTTCTAAGATTGAAGCAAATTTTCCCTCTGGTGGTGGTAGTGGACGACGGTTCCAGAGATGATACAGGAAAGAAAGCGGCTGAAGCCGGTGCCATTGTCTTGCGGCATAATGTTTGCCAGGGTAAGGGTGCTGCTTTGAAAACAGGTTTTCAGCAAGCCCTCAAACTGGGAGTAAAAGCAGTTCTGACAATGGATGCGGACGGTCAGCACCGGGTGGAAGAAGCGCCGGCTTTTATCCAGGCCTGGAAGAAATCACCTGCTGTTAGTATCTGGTTAGGCCGGAGAAACTTTCGGGCGGAAAAAATGCCTTTCCTGCGCAGGGTAACAAATCTGGTAATGTCATTTTTGATTTCTTTTCTTGGCAGACAATTCATACCAGACACGCAAACAGGTTATCGTTTAATCAAGAATGATGTCTTAAAGGTTATTAATCTGGTTACCAATCATTTTGAAACAGAATCTGAACTTCTTCTGAAAGCATGCTGGAAAGGATTTAAAATTGGCTGGGTTCCCATTTCTACTGTCTACGGAGAGGAAAAGAGCAAGATAAGACCTGTTCCGGATACCCTGCGATTTATCCGCATGCTGGCTGCTCTCTTATGGATGAGAAAAAGATGAGAATATCTGGTAGCAGGAAGGGAAATAATTTCCAGCAGCAGCGTGAAATGATGGTGAAAGAACAACTTGTTGCCAGGGGCATCTGTGATACCAGGGTTCTGGAAGCATTCAGGAAGGTGCAGAGAGAACTTTTTGTGCCTGAAAATTTAAGAGATTGTGCTTATGAGGATGGCCCTTTACCGATAGGAGAAGGTCAGACCATCAGCCAGCCTTATATGGTGGCTCTGATGACCGAGGCGCTGAGACTTAAAGGCGGGGAGAAAGTTCTGGAAATAGGTACCGGTAGTGGCTACCAGGCAGCTATTCTGTGCGAGCTCGGCTGCCAGGTCTATTCGGTAGAACGTCTGGAAAGCTTGGCGGAAAGAGCCAGAGAGATTTTGAAGAAATGCGGATATGAGTTTTGTTTGCGCGTAGGAGATGGAACAGATGGCTGGAAGGAATTTGCACCTTATGATGCCATAGTGGTTACTGCAGCTGGTCCAAAAATTCCTGAGAGTCTTCTGGCTCAATTGAAGGATGGGGGACGGCTGGTAATGCCTGTTGGTGACCGCTTTATTCAGGATTTAATTCTGGTGACCAGACAGGGAAAAACCTTTCACCAGGAAAATCTCGGCGGGTGTCAATTTGTGCCTTTGAAGGGGAAAGAGGGCTGGCCTGAAGACAGCTGAAAGAAGATGAATTACTTAATTGTTTTAGGATTGGGAATGTTACCGATTTCTGAACTCCGGGGGGCTATCCCCTATGGCCTGGCATGTGGTTTGCCTTTTTCCCGGGTGGTGGCTGTGGCACTGGCAGGAAATTTATTGCCTGTGGTGCCTCTTTTCTTTTTTCTTCAGCACATTTTGAACTGGTTGGGCCGGTTACCCGGTGGCAGGAGATTTACTGGCTGGCTGGTTGCCAGAACCCTGGAGAAATCCAGGATGATAGAAATTTATAAGACTTTAGGCCTTCTTGTTTTCGTCGGGATACCTCTGCCGATGACTGGTGCCTGGACAGGAACGATGGCTGCTGTTTTACTGGGAATGAAATTTCGTGATTACCTGGTTGGCACTGTGGGTGGGGTACTTCTGGCTGCTTTAATTGTTTCCCTCGTCAGTCTTGGTGTAATCTCACTTTTTTGAGTTTTTTGCTCATTTCCATTCAAAGCTTACCACTCCTGGCAAACAACTTATCTGGGAAGGTACAGTCAAAGCCTGGTAGCCACTGCGGTGACGAAGGGTAAAATGGTAAGAGGTTATCTTTTCCTGGACTTTGCGTGCAATAGCCACTGACAGGATAGTGAAGCTGGCTTTCTGTAGAATTTCCTGAATCTGGTTAAAATCTGCTTCCGTATCCTGAAGACTGACAGTGAGGTAGTAATACTCATCACGGGGAATTTTGTGTTCTATTAGTTTCAGACAGTTTAAGGTGAGAAGCGAAAGACCGGTAGCAGCCACAGCCAGCCAGACAAGGCCACATCCAGCAGCCAGGCCGATTGCCGTGGCAGACCAGAGGCAGGCTGCCGTGGTCAACCCGCGGACACGCTGGCTATCTTTGACAATGGCTCCTGCGCCAAGAAAGCCAATCCCTGTGACCGCACCATAAGCAATTCTTGCCGGGTCAATGCTAATGCGAGAATCAGCGACTGCTACAAAAATTTCCTGGATACGGAGGGAGGTAACCATAATAGTTGCTGTGCCCATACCTACCAGGATGGTTGTTCTTAATCCTGCTTCTCGTCCATGTCTTTCCCTTTCCCATCCAATAATCCCGCTGCAGATACCAGCCAGGATAAGTCTTGTTATCCACTGCCACTCAGATGTCATATTTTCCTCCGCCTGTTTCATTTTACCATAATTTGTGGTAAAAAAGTCCATTTGTTTTCTAAAGCATAACTGAGTTATAATAATAGCACTACCAGAAGCAGAATAAACAGGGAGAAAAAATGAAGGACTTTTTATCCTTTTTTTCTAACGATTTAGGCATAGACTTAGGAACAGCCAATACGTGTGTTTACCTTCGCCGGAAAGGTGTGGTCCTCATGGAGCCTTCTATTGTGGCTCTTGATGTGCGTACCAAAGAGGTTGTTGCAGTTGGGCATGAGGCGAAGAAAATGATAGGGAAAACTCCAGCCAATATCGTAGCCATGAAACCAATGAAGGATGGAGTAATTGCTGATTTTGAAGCCTGTGAATCCATGTTACGGTACTTCATTAATAAAGTTAAAACGCAGAGGCATCGCTTCCTGTTGCCACCCCGCATGGTAATTGCTGTCCCTTCTGGTATTACCAGTGTGGAGCGGCGGGCGGTAAGGGAAACCGCTGTCAGGGCTGGGGCGCGGTCTGTTCGTCTGGTAGAAGAACCTATGGCTTCAGCGATAGGTGTAGGGCTACCGGTGGGGGAGCCGTGTGGTAGTTTCATCATTGACATCGGAGGCGGCACCACAGAAATGGCAGTTATCTCCCTGGGTGGAATTGTCCTGACCAAGAGCCTGCGGGTAGCTGGTAACGAGATGGATGAAGCGATTATTGATTACCTGAAGAAAAAGTATAACCTGCTTATTGGAGAACGGACTGCGGAGGAAATAAAGATAGAGATTGGTTCCGCTTACCCGCTGGAAGAGGAGCTAACTGTGGAAGTGAATGGTCGTGATCTGGTGGAAGGTTTACCCAAAATGGTCAGGATTAATTCAGAAGAAATTAGAGAAGCTTTGCATGATACTCTGACCACCATTGTAAATGCCGTAAGGGATATTCTGGAAGAGACACCACCGGAGCTATCCAGCGATTTAATTGAGCGCGGGGTGGTTCTGGCAGGTGGAGGAGCACTGCTGCGTTCCATTGATAAATTGATTTCTCAGGAGACAAAGCTACCTGTGACTGTGGCTGAGGACCCGCTGACCTCTGTGGTGAGGGGTACCGGGAAAATGCTGGAGGAAGAGAAGTACTGGAGGCTTTTCCCCCAGGAGTAGAAAATAATTTTCAGAAGTCTTAAGCCTTTCGGGATATAAAGTTTTTGTTAATAAGCAGAAAAACTTTCTGAAATGGTCTGGTGTTTCCGTCGGGAGATTGTGCTTATTGTCTGTACCGGTATTTCTCTGCTGTTTCTCAGGATGGGGTGGTGGAAACAAGCCCCTGGTGCAGAAAAAAAAGTTTTGTTAGAACCAAGGTTGAATTACGAAGAACTAATCAGAGAAAATCGGCGGTTGCGCCATTTACTCGGTTTGCAGGAAAAAAGATGGCCCTGCTTTTCTTTTGTGGTAGTCGCGGAAGTGATTAAGGTTCAACCTGCTGTTTGGCCCGGGCAGATTGTGGTGAATAAAGGGAAGAAAGAAGGTGTCCGTGAGAATATGGTAGTAGTTTCCAGTGAGGGAGTTCTTATAGGAAGGGTCATTGCTGTGGAGGAAAGTTCTGCTACGGTATTTACCATTTTTCATCCCTCTACCAAGCTCAGTGTAATGGTTCAGAGAACGCGAGAGATTGGTATACTGGAAGGAGCCAGTTTACCCTATCTTTTGGTGCGGTACCTGCCCAAAGACAGCAAGGCACAGTCAGGTGATAAAGTTATTACTTCTGGTCTCAGTGACTATTACCCCAAAGGTTTACCCGTAGGAACAATCTTTCGGATAGACCCGGAAAAAAGCCAGTATTTTTATCTTGCCTGGGTTAAGCCTGAGGCTGGATTTGAACGTCTGGACGAGGTGCTCATTGGGCATTAGAATATTTACAGAACAATTTTTAGTGGTTCTGCTGGCTCAGATACTGCTGACTGGTGTGTTCAAGGTAAAGCTGGCAGGCCCGGTCTTTTTTTTTCTCTGGATACTGATGCTGGGGTGGCAGGGACTGGGTGTAGTTAGCATTCTGATAGGCTTTCTGACAGGACTGATTTACGATGTGCTGGTGAGCGGGACATTAGGATGGAGCAGTCTCCTGTTCTGTATCGTTGGCTATCTCAATAATTACTTTCCCGCAGACAAAGTAATGGAACGGGTTTTAGCAGCTGTGGTTTTTGGTGCTTTTTACACAGCAGCACTCACTGTAGATGCCAGTTACGGACTGGTATGGCAAAAGGGAGAGGTTTTTAAGTTTTCTGTTTTTTTTGGTGGTGTGAGCGCTTTGCTGGCAGTCATTTATTCTCTTTTTCTCAGGTACCAGTTATGGAGCAGGAAAAAGTATTAGCCAGTATTGTCAGGATTTCTCTGCTGGTTCTTCTGGTGAGATGTTTTTATCTTCAGGTTATCCGTTTTCCCTACTATGCCAATCTTTCCCGGAAGCAGTGCATCCGGACGATTGAAATTGGTATTCCCCGGGGCAGGATTCTTGACAGAAACGGTCGGGTACTGGCTGAAGATGAACCCTGTTTTGACCTGGTGTTTGTACCATATGATTTGAAGCATCCTGCCCAGGAAGCAGAGCTTTTATCTTCCCTGGTGCCGATAGAAAAAGAAAAGTTAATTGCTGCCTTTACCAGAAAGTACCGCAATCCGTTTGACAGGATTATCCTGAAAAAATCTCTCAGCCAGGTAGAAGTTGCCTCTGTGTCTGAGAATGCTTATCAGTTGCCAGGAATTTTTGTCCAGGCTGGGCTGAAGCGCCGCTATGTCCTGGGGAAGGTAACGGCTCATCTTTTGGGGCATCTGGGAGAGGTTTCTGAGGAACAGCTGGAGCGCTGGAAAGATAAAGGTTTGAAGGCCGGGGATGTTATCGGTCAGGACGGATTAGAAAAATACTACGACGACCTTTTACGTGGTATTCCCGGTGGCATTCTGGTAGAGGTGGACGCTTTAGGTCATCACCGGCGTATCTTAGGAGAAAAAAAGATGCAGCCAGGGTGCGATCTGTACCTGACGGTGGACAGAACTTTTCAGGAAGTGGCGTTTGAGGCTCTGGGGGAGAATGAAGGTTGTGTGCTGGCAATGGATCCCAGAAATGGTCAGATTCTGGCTCTGGTGAGCCAGCCAGCCTATGATCCGCACCAGCCAGAAAAGTTTTTTTCCCGGCCAGGAAAACCTTTTCTCAATCGTCCTCTTCAGGGACAGTATCCACCAGGTTCAGTCTTCAAAATTGTCACCGAGATTGCTGCTTTAGAGACCATGAGCATTGAAGAACACGACCGGGTGGAGTGTACTGGAGAGATGACTGTAGGTAATATTGTTTTCCACTGCTGGAAGGAGGACGGACACGGCTGGGTGGATATTGACCAGGCATTGCCTTTTTCCTGTAACATTTTTTTCGGTACTATCGGAATGAAAACCGGGGTCTCCCGCATTCTGGACTATGCCAGGCTTTTTCAACTGGGAGAAGCAACAGGTATTGATTTACCTGGAGAAAAGAAAGGTCTGGTTCCAGAACCGCAGCAGTCAGGCGGACCGTTGAATATTGCCATCGGTCAGGGCGCACTGCTTACCACGCCGCTACAGTTGCTTTCCCTGATTTCTACAGTGGCTAATGGTGGAAACATCTGGAGACCTTACCTTGTGAAACGGGTAATTTCTCCAGCCGGGAAGCCTGTTAAGGAGGCAACCTCCCAGTTAACAGGGACTGTGTACGTGACACCAGAAACCATGGAAATTTTACGCAAAGGTTTAAAGAATGTAGTAGCCTATGGTACCGGGACTGCTGCCAGTGTCCCGGGAATACCTGTGGCTGGAAAAACCGGGACTGCGCAGCGCGGAGCAAGTGAGATAGGTTTGAGTACTCATGGTGCATTTGCCTGTTATGCTCCAGCTGATAATCCGAGTCTGGCTCTGGTGGTTTTTCTGGACAAAGCAGCTTCCAGGCAGGCAGCCAGGATTGCTGGAGAAATCCTCCGCAAAATACTCTTACCCGGGCAGGAAGAAAGTTCTCAAGAAACAACTTTAGGGACGGAGAAAAGAGATGAAAATCTCTGATAAGTCGCTTTGCAGACTTTTTATACTAACTTATGTCCTGGTATTTTTAGGGTTGATTCTTCTTTTCAGTGCGTCCAAGGGTACATTTCTCCGGGCTAAAGGTATTTTCAACACAGGAGGAATTTTCTTCTGGCAACAGTTAATCTGGGTTATTCTTGGCAGTTTGGGGCTGGTGGTGGGAAAGCGGTTTCCTTACTGGAACTTTAAGAGGCTGGTCTGGTTGTTATATCCACTCACAATTTTCTTACTAATCCTTGTCCTGGTTATGGGACAGGGAAAAGCTTCTCGCTGGATTAGAGTGGGACCGCTTAACTTTCAGCCTGCAGAATTTGGCAAGGTGGTTTTGATTTTTTCTCTGGCCGCTTATCTGACCGAGAGAAATGTCAACCAGTTAGGAGTATTCATCTGGAGTCTGCTCATCACCGGGGTTCCAGCAGTCTTAATTTTTAAGCAACCCAACCTGGGGACAAGTTTTATCTTTTTACTGGCTTGTTTGGTGATAATGTATCAGGCAGGACTGACCAGACGCCGTTTGCTGACAATAGTCCTGGTGGCATTATCAATCAGTCCCCTGTTATGGTTAACACTGGAATCCTATCAAAAAGAAAGGATACTAACATTTCTCTGGCCCCAGCGGGACCCGCTTGGCAGGGGCTACAATCTCTTACAGTCAAAGATTACGATTGGTTCTGGCGGTTTAATTGGGAAAGGATATCTTCACGGCACACAAACCAAACTCGCTTTTCTTCCAGAATACCACAATGACTTCATTTTTTGTTTACTGGCAGAAGAATTTGGCTTAGTTGGAGTTATTATCTTTTTCGGTCTTTATTACCTTTTCCTGAACGAAATTCTAACTATCATCTCCTCTACCAGAGATGAATTTGCCCGGCTGGTGGCTGCCGGGATATTTGCTCTCTTCTTCTTCCATGCCACCATAAATATCAGTATGACTTTAGGTCTTTTCCCGGTGGCAGGTATCCCTTTACCTTTTATCAGTTATGGTGGCTCCTTCATGCTGGTGGCTCTTTTCTGCGTGGGAGTTCTGGCAAATATCAAACAAAATGCGGTTATGTTTTAGAAAGAAGAAAAATGAACAAAATCCTTACAAAAATCATACGGCAGGTCCAGAATCCTGCTCGTTACCTTGGCAAAGAAATAAACGCCTACCAGCCAGAATCTGATACCGGTAAAGTGACAGTAGCTTTAGGTTACCCTGATATTTATGAAGTGGGTATGTCTTCTCTGGGTGTGAGGATTTTGTACGGATTGCTCAATGAAAGCAAAGATGCTTGCTGTGAAAGGTTTTTTGCCCCTGCGGGTGATTTGGAAGAACTTTTAAGAAAAAACCAGTGGCCATTATTTACTCTGGAATCAGGAAAACCAGTGGCTGATTTTGAAATTGTTGCTTTCAGTCTTTCCTCGGAACTGAATTACACCAATTTAGTTAACCTTCTTGATTTGGCGAAAATACCAGTTTTAAGTGCAGACCGTGGAGAAGAAGACCCCCTGGTGGTGATTGGTGGTTCCTGTACAGTTAATCCTTTTCCCCTGAGTGGGTTCGGGGATGTTTTTGTGATCGGGGAGGGAGAGGAAGTTATCACGGAAATAGTGCAGGTCTGTAAAAACCTCAAAGGTCGTCCACGTCTGGAAAAGATAGAAGCTTTAGCTAAAATTCCCGGGTTGTATGTGCCAGGGGCAACAACAGGTGAGGTAAGGAGAAGAATAATAACTGATTTTAATAACTGTTACTTTCCAGTGCGCTGGCTGGTACCACTAACAGAAATTGTCCACGATAGAATTACTCTGGAGATTATGCGTGGTTGTCCTCAGAGTTGCCGCTTTTGTGCTGCCAGAAGTTTGTGGCATCCGGTAAGGTGCCGCTGCCCGGAACGGGTCATGGAGATTGCCCGGCAGGCCTACCGCTGGTCAGGTTATGAAGAAATCTCTTTACTTTCACTTTCTTCTGGTGACCATCCCCGGATTGATACCATTGTAGAGGGCTTGATTAAAGAGTTTGCAGCAAAAAGGGTGGCTATTTCTTTTCCTTCTCTTCGGGCAGATACTTTTTCCTTTGAACTGGCCAGAAGCATCAAACAGATTAGAAAAACTGGTTTGACTTTTGCCCCAGAAACCAGCCAGCGTCTGCGTCAGGACATGGGTAAAAAAATCTCAGATGGGGAGATTATCAACCTGACGGAAAAAGCAAAGCAGGCAAACTGGAGACAGATAAAACTCTATTTTATGATAGGGCTTCCCGGAGAAAAAGAAACTGATATTCAGGATATTGTTAAACTGGTGCAGGAACTTTCCAGAATTTTGACAGTGAACGTCGCCTTTAATACCTTTGTTCCTAAGTGTCACACTCCTCTGGAGAGAGAAGCTTTATGTTCTTACGAAGAGTTTCTTGCCAGAACAAACTACATTAAAAAACACCTGGAGACCAATCAACGGGTGAAATTATCTTTTCATCCTTACAGGATGAGTCAGGTAGAAACCTTTCTCGGTCGCGGGGACGAAAAACTCTCCCGGGTAATTTTGAACGCCTGGAGACAGGGCGCCCGGATGGAAAACTGGTCAGAGCATTTCTCTTTCTCCTTCTGGGAGAATGCTTTCTTGCAGCATGGCATCAACCTCGGGCAGTATTGTGGCCGGCTGGAGAACCAGGCTCTCATCTGGCATCAGATTAAGGTCTGAAGGAGGAGAAAATGGGCAGGCAGGAAGAACTTTTCTCTCTTTTTTCCCTTGAGGGAAAAGTAGCACTGGTCACCGGTGGTCGCCGGGGACTGGGTCTGGCTATAGCCACAGGTTTAGCCCGGGCAGGGGCCAGCCTTGCTGTAGTAGCCAGAGCAGCCGAATACCAGGAATTATCCATGAGGATAAGGCCCACAGGGGCACAGCTACTATACTTACAGGCGGATTTAGGTAAACGGTCAGAAAGAAGAAAAATCATTCCCCGGGTAGTGGATTACTATGGCCGGCTGGATATTCTGGTGAATTGTGCAGGTCTGCAACACAGGCAACCGGCTATGGAATTTCCTTTCCAGATGTGGGAGAGACTTCTTTCCGTAATGCTAAGTGCTGTTTTTGAACTGAGTCAGCAGGCAGCCAGGGTGATGCTGGTTGGTGGAGGTGGAAAAATTATCAATATTGCTTCCGTACTCAGTTTTCAGGGAGGCTGGACAGTACCGGCTTACGCTGCTGCCAAGCATGGAGTGGTTGGTCTGACCAGGGCTCTGGCTAATGAATGGGCTGGGAAGGGTATTAATGTGAATGCTATTGCCCCTGGTTATTTTGATACGGAGATGTGTTCTGCTTTGAAGCAGGATACTGCCCGGGAAAGGGCTATCCGGGAAAGAATTCCAGCCGGCCGCTGGGGTAACCCTGAAGATTTAGTGGGAGCAACCATTTTTCTGGCCAGCAGAGCTTCTGACTATGTTCATGGCCATGTTCTTGTGGTGGACGGTGGCTGGCTGGCACGATAGGTCTTTCCAGTTATACCTGGTATGGTAAACTTAAAAAATGGCAGGAAATAAACTGACAGCTATCATCCCGGCAGCGGGATTAGGAACCAGAATGAGACCGTTGACGTATAGTCGGCCGAAGGCTCTTCTGCCTCTGGCTGGCAGGCGGATGATTGATTATGTTCTGGAGACAGTAATCAATGCTGGAGCCAGTAGAATTATCTTAATCGTAGGTCATCTGGCAGGGCAGGTGGCTGCGTATGTGAAAGAAAATTATAACCAGGAGATTATCTGTGTAGAACAGAAAGAATTTCTTGGCCTGGGACATGCAGTTGTTCAGGCTGCCGGGCTGGTAAAAGGGGAGAGCCTGATTTTTCTTGGAGACACTTTAATAGAAGGGGACATTTCTAAATATGTTGCTTCCGGTTATAGCTGGCTGGCAGTAAAAGAAGTGGAAGACCCGCGGTCTTTTGGAGTGGTAATCACAGATGAAGAAGGCTGGATTCAAAAGATGGTGGAAAAACCGGAAAAAGTTGTTTCCCGGAAAGCAATTGTTGGTGTCTACCACCTGCAGAACAGTCTTCTTCTCTTTCAGTGTCTTTCTTCTCTTATCCAGAACAATATCCGGACACGTGGCGAGTACCAGTTGACTGATGCGCTACAACTGATGATTAAGGCCGGGGAAAAGATTAAAGCAGTTGGTATCAGTGCCTGGTATGACTGCGGCAGGGTGGAGACACTCCTTCAGACCAATCAGGTTTTTCTGAACAAATACCGGGGTAATTGCTGGCAAATTCCTGACGTGGTGATTAACCCGCCTGTTTATCTGGCTGCCGGGGTAAAGGTTGAACGTAGCAGCATTGGTCCTTATGTCTGTCTGGGTCAGGGTGTCGTGGTTAAAAATTCTCAACTGAAAAACGTCATTGTGGATGAAAATTCTTTGTTAGAGAACGTTTCCCTTGTTGATTCTGTAATCGGTCAGAGGGCTCGGGTCTTGCATTATTCTGGCAGACTGAAACTGGGAGATGATGCGGAAGTTTCAGGAGACCAGGAGAAATTTCAAGTTTCCTCAATAAATGCCCGGTGAACAGCCTTCAGACTTTTCGCTGCCATATCTTTACGCACGACACAGGATATTTTTATCTCTGAGGTGCTTATCATTTCTATGTTAACTCCCAGTTCTGCCAGTGTCCGGAACATTTTACCTGCCACTCCGGGGTGGTTCATCATACCAATGCCAATAATGGAGATTTTAGCGATCTCAGAGTCCCCATCAACACTTTTTGCTCCTATTTCTTTTGCTACTTTCTTGGTAATGGTAAGGGCTTTCTCCAAATCAGCAAGGTTAACCGTAAAAGAAATGTCTGCACGGTTGTCCTGGCCGGTATTCTGGACAATCATATCCACGTTGATGTTTTCATTGCCCAGCGCCTGAAAAAGTTTTGCTGCCACCCCCGGCTGGTCCGGAACCTGAAGAACTGAAATTTTGGCCTGGTTTACATCCACGGAAACTGAAGAAACAACTGCGCCTTCCTGAACATTTATTTCCTTCACCATAGTTCCTTCTCCTTGGTCAAAAGTGGACTTTACCCGGAAGGGAACATGATACTTCTTGGCAAATTCCACAGCCCTGGACTGCATTACTTTCGCTCCTGCTGATGCCATCTCCAGCATTTCTTCGTAGGAAAGAGAACTTATCAGTCTGGCTGCAGGAACAAGATGGGGGTCAGCCGTGAAAACTCCAGGCACATCTGTATAAATTTCGCAGGCATCAGATTTAAGAGCGGCTGCCAGAGCAATGGCTGTTAAGTCAGAGCCTCCCCGGCCTAAAGTAGTAATATTTTTTTCGTCACTCAGTCCCTGGAATCCAGCAACAACAACAATTTTTCCTTTCTCCAATTCTTCCTTAATGCGTCCGGGCTCGATCTTCATAATCCGGGCCTTTGTATGGAAACTATCAGTTTTAATACCGGCAAAATGTCCCGGGAAACCTTCGGCTTGTTCTCCCAGTGCCTCTATAGCCATGCAAAGCAGTGCTACGGAAACCATCTCTCCTGTTGCCAGGAGTAAGTCCATCTCCCGGCCAGGCGGCCGGGAATGAACTTGTTTCGCCAGAGCAATGAGATTGTCGGTCGTTTTTCCCATAGCAGAAACCACAACCACCAGGGAGTTTCCCTGCTGTTTGGCCCTGACAACCTTTTCTGCTACTGCCTTTATTTTCTCCGTGGTAGCCAGGGAACTGCCGCCGTATTTCTGGACTATCAGAGCCATAGTTGGGAAATATTTTATTTTATTTTCTCGTCTTTTTCAAGCTAACCGAGGGTCTGTCCACAAGCCACAGGCGTGCCGCGAAGGAATTCTTTCACCGGCAGGTTTTTCCTTCCTTCCAGTTGAAGCTGGAGGAGATTGAGTGTCCCTTTTCCGCAGGCTACCAGAACTTGTCCGTCAGTTTTCAGTATCTGTCCGGGCTGCCCTTGTTTGTCTTCACAGCTGACAATCTGAGACTTTCTAATTCTTAAATACCTGCTTCGCCCGGCCAGGGGTAGATATGTATAGGCAACCGGCCATTCTGCAAGAGCCCGAATCTGATTATGAATTCTGGTCGCTGGATTAGACCAGTTGATGAGACCGTCTTTTTTTACCAGGCGCCGGGCATAGGTAGGAATTCCTGTTTGTGGCCCTGGCTTTTCCCCGGCGAGGATTTTTTCCAAAGCCTTGGGCAGAAGACTACCAGCGATCTCCATTAACCTGGCCTTTAAAGAAAAAATATCATCTTCCAGCTCAATAGTTAACTTCTGTTGAGCAATGATATTTCCACTGTCCAGTTGTTCATCCATAACAATTATGGTGACACCTGTTTCCTTTTGTCCATCTAAAAGCGCCCATTCCATGGGTGCTGGCCCCCGGTAGAGGGGAAGGAGAGAAGGGTGAACATTGAGTGCTGCTATTTTTGCTACCTGCAAAACCTGCCGGGGCAGGATTTTTCCATATGCTGCCAGGACAATAAAATCCGGTTCTAATTCTTTCAGCATACTGAGGAAGGTATAATCAAACTTTTCTGGTTGAAAAAGCGGCACATTCCGGCAAAGGGCCCATTGTTTGACAGGTGTCGGTATTAAATGGTATCCGCGGCCACCAGGTCTATCCGGGGCGGTAACTACTGCTGTTAGCTGATGGATGCTTGCCAGATTTGTAAGACAGGGCAGACCAAAGCGGTCGCTCCCGAAGAAAACGAATTTTATTCCTGACACGGAAATTAGGAGTTGTTGGAGGCCAGTTTTTCGCCTAAGACCAGGGCAGCAGCAGAAATGATACCGGTATCATTTCCCAGACCAGCAGGGACAAAACGTACGTGACTGGCCAGTTTTTTCATGGCATGTTGTTTTACAATCCGTCTTATGGTTGCAAAAAGCAATTTACCTGCTCTGGCAATTCCACCACCGATAACAACAACATCCGGGTTGAAAATGTTGATAAGACCAACGAAAAAAAAGCCCAGGCATTTACCTACATCCTCCCAGATTTCACAGGATAACGAATCTCCCTGGTTAGCTGCCTCTGAAATCATCTTCGGTGTAATGTTCTCTATCTGCCCTTGGGAAAGCTGATACAGCAGAGTCTTTCTTCCTGCTTTGATAGCATTAACTGCTCTTTCTACGATAGCGTCGCGACTGACAAAACGTTCAATACAACCGATATTGCCGCAGTTACAGACAGGACCATGGTAATCAATGGTGACATGTCCCAGTTCTGCTGCGGAAAAAACTGCTCCCCGGAGAAGCTTTCCGTTGATCACCACACCACCTCCTAATCCTGTGCCCAGGGTAATACAAATCATCGTGCGGCTGTTCTTTCCCGCTCCCAGCAGGTATTCACCCCAGGTGATGCTGTTGACATCATTTTCCACGGAGACTGGGACATGGTAGATTCTTTCAAAATATTCCTGGAGAGAAAAATTATGCCAGGCTGGCAGGTTCGGCGCTTCAAAAACTCTTCCCTGGTTATCAACCAGCCCGGGAGTGCCAATACCAATCCCCAGCAACGGAAAGTCTGGCTCCAGAACAGAATCTATTGCCTTTTTCATCTGCTGCAGGACAATCTGCCGGCTACGTTTTTCCGCCAGTGTAGGAAGCTGATTTTTCTTTATTATGCGTCCGTGGATATCTACCAGACCTACTTTAATAAAAGTGCCCCCCAGGTCCAGTCCTACAACCTTTTTTCTCTGCTTGCCAGCAGGTTTCTCCTTCATTTCTTCTCACCTTTTCTGCCAAACAGGGAAAAAGATTTTCTGGCAGGAGCTGGCTGACTGGCCGGTCCAGGTTTAGGTGTCTGGGGCTCAGGTGCCGGCGAGGAAGATTTTTCTATCGTTACAGGTTTGGTCTTTTTACCGAAGAGAGAAAATTTTCTGGCAGGAGTAGCCTCCACTGGTTTGGCAGCGGCTGGTTTGACTTCTACGCTGGGTTCTTCTTTATATTCTTCGTAAACGCCATATTTTTTTACCAGTTCCATGACATGGCAGTACTGCTGAAAACTGACATTCTTAGGAACAGAGTGGTCAGAATGATAGATGTAGCCACCGTTTTTCTTAGCCACCTGAAACTTTGTCTTGATTTCTTCTTCAATCTTGCCGGGGTCCGGGTCTGCCATCAGGCGCACATCAATCCCGCCCATAAAGGCTAATCTATCCCCGTATTTTTCTTTCAAGGTCACTAAATCCATGCCGGCTTTCACTTCCAGAGGTTGGAGGCAATCAAGGCCTGCTTCTATCAGGACAGGAACCAGCTGGGTAACATTCCCACAGCTGTGCAGCAATGTTTTCATCCCCTTGGAATGAAAGTAACCGTAAAGCAATCTATCAGCATCGTAATGAGTTTTCATATAGGTATCAGGAGAGAAAAGTAGGCCATTCCGGTAACCCATATCATTGTAAATCCACCCGCCATCAAAGACGAATCCGTTACTTATCATCAATTCTGCCGTCACCACAGCAAGTTCAGCCAGCGTCATGACCATCTCTTTTACCCAGCCAGGGTCGTCTGCCATAGCCATAAGAAGTTGTTCGCTTTTCAGGTAAGACTGGAGAGCATCATAACCACAGGCAGCGGAGAAAAAAGTAAACTTTCCTTCCTTGCGCGCCTGAGCATTCCGTTGTAACCCACTTGCCCAGTCCACACGGGTAAAGTCTGGTTTGAGACGGTTTTTAATCTCTTTCCAGTCTTCTTTTGATTTTACTGGCCAATCAATAATCTCCGGTGTGGTGGAGTAATCCAGGTGGTTGCGTCTTTTACCACCCTGGGGTGTGGTGGTGACTATATACTCTTCTGTTTTCTCCAGTACTTCCACTGGAAAACGCGGGGTAAGGTCAGCTCCAAAACCTACCATTTCATAGCCGAAATACTCTGCTGGACTGAGATCCTCTGGTAGACCTTCCTTATGCCATCTCCTCACAGTAGCAGTCCAGGGACTGTCTTGAATGGGAACGCGGTCAGGGATCTGGTGATTCAAAGCTCGTAAAATTCTTTCTCTGCTGGTCATTTTTCCTCCTTGGACCCTTATTACAGGATAATTTTACCCTATTGTCTCTGGTTGTTCAAGCTCCACCACAAGAATTTTTCTTTGCTGCGGTTTAAGGTGTTTTAAAGTGACGATATATCTTGCCTGCCTCAGTAATTCTGGGAAACGGTCTGCCCATTCCACCAGAACTATTCCCAGGTTCAGGTATTCCTGCCAGCCTATTGTTTCCAGGTCTTCCGGCTGTTTTAGACGATAGAAATCAAAATGGTAAACCGGAACCGAACCCTGGTATTCGTGCATAATAGTAAAAGAAGGACTGGTGGCAACCTTTCCGGTGAGACAGTGAATTATCCCTTTAATCATGGTTGTCTTGCCACTTCCTAACTGGCCACAAAAACAGATCAGGTCCCCGGGAGAAAGCTTTCTGGCTAAAGAAACACCGATTTTCTTTGTTTCTGTGGGACTTCTGGATAAAAAACTGGTGCTTTTTTTCTTCATGCTTACTGTGGATTTTACTTCTTTCTGGAGAAAAGGTAAAATGTTACTGGCTGTTCCGTGCGCAGGGAAGAAAGACCCTTGAGCCAACACCCGTATGAAGGGAGCCAAGGCTGGCAGGGCCGGGGATTGCTCAGGCAAACCCTGAAACTGTCCAGGGCGGCACCCACCTGTAACAGCAGGTCTCACAGGGTGGATTCCCGGCGGCGGAACGGCCGCTATATAAGTTACAGATGAAGGGCAGGTTGCGGAGTGGCCAATCGCAGCAGACTGTAAATCTGCCGGCTTTATGCCTTCGGAGGTTCGAATCCTCCCCTGCCCACATCTAAATATAATGAGACAAGCGGGGTTGGTTTAGTGGTAAAACATCAGCCTTCCAAGCTGAGGACACGGGTTCAATTCCCGTACCCCGCTTTCCGCAGAACCTTTTTAGAGGAGAAAAATGGAGATAGAGGTAAAAGAAGTTTCCACTCTCGGCAGACAGATTTTTATCAGGATTGACGCGGAAAAAGTACAGCAGGAACGGGAGAAAATTGTAGAAGAATTCCGCCGGCAGGTCCAGATTGAAGGCTTCAGAAAAGGCAAAGCACCCAGCGCTCTGGTTTCTCTCAGATACAACCAGGCAATTCAGGAACAGCTTCTGAAGAACCTGATACCGAAGGCTTATCTGAAAGCTATCCAGAAGTATCAGTTGTCTGTGGTTGTTGACCCGGAATTTTCTGAGGTCAAACTGGACAATGAGGGGTTGAGGTTTCAGGTTTACGTGGAGGTAAAACCCCAGATTACTCTTTCCCGGTATCAGGGGTTGACTCTGAAGAAGGTTGAACCGGAGCAGATTACAGAAGAAATGGTAGAGTCTGTCTTGAAGGAGTGGGAAAGTAAACCAGAACTGGCAGTTTCCATTATTGACCTGGAAAAAAGAAAGGCCTGGAAGCAGCGGGTAAGAGAGCAGTTAGAAACAGTTGCCAGATATCGGGCAAGGCAGGCAGAGGAAAGACAAATCTGGGAACAACTTTTTGCCCAGGTAAAGGGACCGGTGCCAGAAAAATTAGTTCAGGAAAGAGCAAGAGAGTATACGGAAGAAGAATTAAAGCGTCAAAATCTACAAGGAAAAACACAGGCAGAGATTAACAAACTGGCAGAAGAAATTTTTCAAAAAGTCAGGTCCCGCGGGGAGGAGGATGTACGCAAATACTTTATCCTGGAGAAGGTGGTAGAACTGGAAGGAATTACCTGTACGCAGGAGGATTTAGATAATCGGGTCAGGCACATCGCCAGAGTTGTCGGGGAAACAGAAGGGCAGGTAAGGGAAAAAATGCGGAAAGCAGGACGTCTGGAAGAACTGCGCAAGGAAATCTGTCTGGATAAAGCCTTCGCTTTTATTCTGGAGAAAGCCCAGGTTATCTCCAGGGTTATTTTACCGGGAGACAAACAGGGTAACATTGTGAGGACATAAAATTATGGGCGGTCAGCTTATTCCCTACATTATTGAGACAACAGAAAGAGGCGAGCGCGCGTATGATATTTATTCTCGTCTTTTACGTGACAGGATAGTTTTTATAGGTTCTCCGATAACCGACCAGGTAGCCAATGTTATCATTGCTGAGTTACTCTTTCTGCAGAATGATGATAGTCAGAAGGATGTCCACCTTTATCTTAATACTCCGGGTGGGTCCATTACTGCCGGGCTGGCGATATATGACACGATGCAGTTTATCAGCTGTCCGGTAGCTACTTACTGTCTTGGTCAGGCAGCCAGTATGGGTGCGGTATTACTTGCCGGTGGAAGCAAGGGAAAACGTTATGTGCTACCTCACAGCAGGGTTTTGATACATCAGCCCTGGGGTGGAGTAGAGGGAAGTACCACAGATGTCAATATTCATACCCGGGAAATGCTGAGATTGCGAAAAGTAGTGAATGAAGTTCTTTCCTTTCATACTGGACAGAGCTTGAAAAAAATTCAGGTTGATACAGAGAGAGATTTCTTTATGAATGCGGAAGAAGCAGTGGAATACGGTCTGGCAGATGAGATTCTTTCACCGGTGAAACTTAAGGCGGTGCGCGGCAATGGTACTTCTGAACAAAAGTGAGAGGGTTCTTCGCCGGCAGATGCCAGCAGTACCTCTGCGGGATTTGATTGTCTACCCGCATATGGTGGTACCCCTTCTGGTAGGCAGACCACGTTCTCTGAACGCTGTAGAGGAAGCACTGGCCCAGGATAGTTATCTGGTGATATGCTTCCAGAAGGACCCGCAGGTAGAGGAGCCAGGACTGCAGGATGTTTACTCTGTTGGGGTCCTGGCCAAGATTCTGCAAAGTGCCAGAGAAGCAAGTGGAGCAATGAGAATTCTGGTGGAATGTCTGGAGCGGGTCCGGGTCAAAGAAATAGTCAAGAACCGCCGCTATTTTGCCTGTATCCCGGAGCGTCTAAAAGAGGAGAAGTCCAGAGATAAGGAAACAGAAGCCTTAGCCCGCCTGGCAACAGATCTGCTGGATAAATACCTGAAGTTGAATCCTTCTATGCCCAGAGAACTTTACGGGACGGTGCTTACCATTGATGACCATTCTAAACTCTGTGACACTATTGCCGGGTATCTGCCTTTGAAGCTGAAAGATAAAGCCCGGATCCTGGAAACTTTACCCATCTGCGAACGGCTGGAAAAACTGATTGATATCCTCAACGCAGAAATAGGCGTCCTGGAAGTCCAGAAAGATATTCAGGATAAAGTGATAAAGAAGATTGAAGAAAGTCAAAAGCAGTATCTTCTGACTGAACAGTTAAAAACCATTCAGAAGGAACTGGGACGGGAGGAAGAATCACCGGAGCTTATGCAGCTCAGAGAAAAAATTAAGAAGGCGCAGATGCCAAAAGTAGCTGAAGAAAAGGCTCTGGATGAACTATCACGGCTGGCAAAAATGATGCCTCTTTCCCCTGAAGCCACAGTTTCCAGAACCTATCTGGAGTGGTTGATAAGTCTGCCCTGGAATGTTTCTACGGAAGACAATCTTGATGTTACTCATGCTGCCAGGATTCTGGATGAAGACCATTACGGGCTGGAAAAAGTGAAAGAAAGAATAGTGGAATATCTGGCAGTGAGAAAAAGGACGAATTCTCTGCGTGGGCCAATCCTTTGTTTTGTTGGACCACCAGGGGTGGGAAAAACTTCTCTGGGAAAATCAATAGCCCGGGCTTTAGGAAGGAAACTGGTGCGTGTTTCTTTGGGTGGTATCCGGGATGAAGCAGAAATCCGGGGTCATCGCCGGACCTACATTGGAGCACTACCAGGCCGGATTATTCAATCTATGAAAAAAGCCGGGGTCAACAACCCTGTTTTTTTACTGGACGAAATTGATAAACTGGGTAAGGATTTCCGCGGGGACCCAGCCAGTGCTCTTTTAGAGGTTCTGGACCCGGAACAAAACAACAGTTTCTCGGACCATTATCTGGAAGTAGAGTTTGACCTTTCTAAGGTTCTTTTTATCACCACAGCCAATACCGAGTTTACCATACCACCAGCGCTTCTGGACCGCATGGAAATAATTTCTTTGCCTGGCTATACCGTCTGGGAAAAACTGGAAATTGCTAAGAGATTTCTTGTTCCCAGGCAGATGAAGGAGCATGGCCTTAACGAGAACAATTTAAAGATTTCCGAAGAAGCCATTCTGGCTGTAATCAGGAATTACACCAGGGAAGCAGGTGTCCGGAATCTGGAAAGGGAGATAGCCAGTATCTGTCGCAAAGTAACAAAAAGACTGGTGGAAGAAGGAAAGGATTACCTGGTGCGGATTGGGGTCAAAGGGATAAGCAATTACCTGGGCCCGGAGAAATTCGTTTCGCAGATGGTAGATAAAGAGGGAAAGATTGGTGTGGTCACAGGAATGGCCTGGACCTGGTATGGTGGTGATATTATGTTTACGGAAGTGGTTACGCTGCCAGGGACAGGTGAACTGATACTGACCGGGCAGCTGGGGGATGTAATGAAAGAATCAGCGCAGGCAGCCAGAAGTTATGTGAGAGCCAATGCCGGGCGTCTGGGAATTGACCCTCAGTTTTACAAGGAATTTGATATTCATGTTCATGTTCCAGAAGGGGCAATTCCTAAAGATGGTCCTTCAGCTGGTGTTACTATTGTTACTGGTCTTGTTTCCTCTTTGACCAGGCAGCCTGTGGACCCGGCGGTAGCCATGACTGGAGAAATTACCCTGCAGGGGAAAGTATTGAAGATAGGAGGGTTAAAAGCAAAAATTTTAGCTGCTCACCGTTCTGGAATCAAGAAGGTATTAATCCCTAAAGATAACGAGAAGGATTTAGAAGAAATTCCGAAGATGGTTCTGGAGGAATTGCAGGTACGTCTTGTCCAGACCATTGATGATGTTCTTGCAGAAGCGTTACTAAGAAGGGAATAACCCTGGAGGTGGAGATGAAAAGGCATAGGTTGTTCACACCCGGTCCAACTACAGTACCTGAAAGTGTCCTTCTGGAGATGGCGCAGCCTGTCATTCATCACCGCACAGAAGAGTTTATCGCTATTGCCTCAGAAGTTTTCCAGAACTTGAAATATGTTTTCCAGACAGAAAATGATGTTTTTATCCTGGCAAGTTCTGGAACAGGTGCCATGGAAGCAGCAGTTGTCAACCTGCTTTCACCTGGTGACAAGGTGATTGCTATTTCTGCGGGCAAATTTGGGGAAAGATGGGTTTCTCTGACTAAAGCCTACGGTTGCCAGGTGAAAGTCCTGGAATGGGAGTGGGGAAAACATTTCGCCATGGATGTTCTAACAGAGTCTCTGGAAAAGGAACCGCAGACTAAGGCTGTATTTAGTACCCTGTGTGAAACATCCACGGGAACAGCTTTTGATGTGGAGCAGATGGGCAAGATTGTCTCCAGATATAAGGAAACAGTACTGGTGGTAGATGCTATTAGCAGTCTTGGGGCTGTACCCTGTAAAACTGATGAATGGCAACTTGATGTGGTGGTGACCGGTTCCCAGAAGGCGTTGATGCTGCCGCCCGGTCTTTCTTTTATCAGTCTGAGCCCCAGAGCCTGGTCTCTGGTAGAAAATTCCAGGATGCCCAAATTTTATTTTGACTTAAGGAAGTATAAGAAGGTTCTGGAAAAAAATGACTTTCCTTTTACCATGGCTGTCTCCCTGGTTGTGGGACTGAGACAGTCGCTGGATTTAATCAGGGAAAAGGGGCTGGAGAAGATATGGCAGGAACACAGTCTTCGGGCGGAAGCCACCAGGCAGGCGCTAAAAAGTATGGGTCTTAAGTTGTTTTCTGAATCCCCCTCAGATGCAGTGACTGCTGTCTGGTTGCCGGAAGGGATTGATGGAGAAAAACTCGTCCGGGAAGTGCGAAAGAAGTATGGTATTTCCATAGCCGGTGGTCAGGACCAGGTAAAGGGTAAGATTGTCCGGATATCACATCTGGGCTGGCAGGACGAGTTTGATGTTTTGACTGCTATTGAAGCTCTGGCCACAGGGCTGTTACAGATGGGGTGGCAGGTACCTGTAGGTGAAGCTGTGGACAGGGCTTGCCGGGTTCTTTTCTCCTGAGTAATTGTCTCCCCTCGGTTAACAAGCCAGTTAAAACTCCCAGGCGTGATAGGAACTCCGGTAAAAAGGACCGGAGAAGACTTTGCTAAATCCTATCTTTCTGGCTAATTCTTCATATGCAGCAAATCTCTGCGGGGATATATATTCTCTTACAGGAAGGCAGCCGGGGTCCGGTTGAAGGTACTGACCGAGGACAAGAAAATCGCAACCGGCTTGCTTTAATTCTTTCAGGACAGATTGGACCTGGCAGCTTGTTTCTCCTAACCCCAGCATTAGAGCTGACTTGACAGGAAAACCAGTCTTTTTAATTTTTCTGATAACATTAAGGGAGATCTGATAACTGGCTCTTGGTCTCACTTCTGGATAAAGTTCCGGGACAGTCTCAATATTGTGACCGATTATGTCAGCATCTGCCTGAAAGACAACTTCCAGACTCTTGTAGTTTCCCTGGAAATCAGGAATGAGAAGTTCCACCCGGGTGGACGGTGAGATTTTTTTGATAGCATCAGTTACTTCCTTAAAATGGAATGCGCCACCATCAGGCAGGTCGTCTCGGGTCACGGAGGTTATCACCACGTAAGGAAGCTGTAAAGAAGAGACAAAGGAAGCAATCTTTTCACTTTCTTCAGGGTCTGGTGGTTCCGGTTTCCCTTTACTGACACCACAGAAGCGGCAATTTCTGGTGCAGACATTTCCCAGAATCAGGAAGGTAAGATGACGCTGGGAAAAACATTCGTAAATGTTCGGACAGCTGGCACTCTCGCAGACAGTGTGCAGATTATTTTCTTTGAGAAGATGACATATTTGACTGTACTGCCGTGAGATATTGACTCTTTTAGTGATCCAGGACGGTCTTCTACCTGAGGGATAAGAATTACTGGCCATGCCGGCGTGGCGGTAAGTGGATTGATTGACCGACGGTATCAGATACTGCTTCCATAACAGCCTCGGCAAATGTTGGATGGCAGAAGAGTATCTTTTCTACATCGTTTATTTTGAGCCCGAGTTTGACAATAACTGTAGCCAGAGCCACCAGTTCGGTGGCAGCTTCTCCAATAATATGGATGCCTGAAATCTTCAGAGTACCAGCCTCAGCAACTACCTTCACCAGCCCGGTTGTTTTTCTCTCAGCCTGGGCCCGACCAAGGGAAGAAAAAGGGAAACGGCCAATTTTCACCGCGATGTTAGACGTACGCGCCTGGTTCTCGGTCAAGCCGCAGGAACCAATTTCTGGCTGGGTGAAGATGGAAACAGGTAGGCAATGATAATCCATTGTTTCCTGCTTACCGGTAATGCTGGATGCTGCTACCAGGCCTTCTCTGGTGGCAACGTAGGCATACTGGTAGATACCGTTTACATCTCCTGCGGCGTAAACCTTATCCAGATTGGTACGCAGCTGATTATCAACCTTTATGCCGTTGTTTTCCACAGCTAATCCCCTGTCTGCCAGGTCAGAAAGATTAGCAGTTCTGCCGATAGCAAGTAAGATAACTTCTTCCGGAATTTCTTCTGTACTTTCTATCTTCTTACCGGTTTTAACCTGGATACCTTTCTCCTGCAAGGACTTTTCCAGAAGGGAAACGATTTCCTCATCCTGTCCCGGGAGAAGGTGTGGACACATTTCGTAGATGGTAACTCTTACACCAAAGGAGGAAAAAATACAGGCTAACTCGCAACCAATAACCCCACCGCCAATAATAGCTAATCTTTCCGGCAGTTTTTTCAAACTCCAGATATCGTCGCTGGTCAAAATTCTTTCTTCTCCCTGGAATAGTGCAGGGACAAGCGGCTTAGAACCTGTTGCCAGAATGATGTTTTTAGTTTTTATCAGCTGTCCGTTTACTTCCACCCTTCCTGGTTCCAGAAAGATACCCGTGCCTGGTTTTACCTGGACACCGTTGGCTTTTAAAAGGAAGGAGATACCAGCCCGCAGGCGAAGAATTACTTCCTTCTCCAGGGAGTCAAGAATCTTCTCCCAGGAAAACGAGGAAGTAGAATTGATTCCCATGGCAGAAAACGGTTGCACCTTTCTGGCAATTTGAACCAGAGCCTTGGTGGGGATGCACCCTTGATTAAGGCAGACTCCCCCTAAAGCTTTCTCTTCTATCAGACAGACCTTCATACCATGCCGGGCACAGGATATCGAGGCAGGATACCCACCTGGTCCACCACCTATAACCACTACATCAAATTCTTCCACAGTTTTCACCATCCTTTTTCAAGACTATCTCCGCGGCTTCAGATAAGTTACTGGCGATGAAATCTGGTCTGGTAGTCCAGTTTTCTATCTCCGCAGGAGACTGAGTCTTACCGGAAAGGACCAAAATAGTTCTTGTCCCGGCATTCTTACCAGCCAGAATGTCCACTTCCGCGTCACCTACAAAAAAACAACGGCTTAAATCTGAAAGACCAAATTTTCTTGCTGCCTGCAGTATCATACCTGGTTTTGGTTTACGGCAATCACAGTTGTCCTGGTCGGTGTGAAGACAATAATGAACAGCAGCAATCCTGATGTTTTTGCTGGCCAGTACAGCCAGCATGCGCCTGGTGATTTCCTGCAGTGCCGCTTCCGAATAAATTCCCTTACCTACACCAGCCTGATTGGAAATAACGACAATATTATAACCTGCTTCCGAAAGTCTTTTCAAACCAGAAAAAGCCTCCGGTAAAAATTGGAACTCCTGCCAGTTTTTGGCGTAATCGTTTAATCTGAAGCGGCAGATGACACCATCCCGGTCCAGAAAAATTACTTTCATCTGGTAGAGGAGAGGCAGGAGTAAGAGAAAGGGATTGTCTCTGGAAAGCCAAACATAATATTCATGTTCTGGACAGCCTGTCCTGATGCCCCTTTAATCAAATTATCAATGGCACTCATAACAACCAGGCTTTTTTTACCCACCAGTTTTATTCCAATGTCACAGAAATTAGAATCAAAGACATTTTTCGTAAGGGGGGATTGCCCGTAAGGCATAACCCGGACAAAAGGTTCACCAGCATAGAAATTTTCATAAAGATTCTGTAAATATTCAGCACTTGCGGTTTTCTTTAAGGTCACATAGATTGTGGAAAAAATTCCCTGATTGATGGGTACAAGATGCGGAACAAAAGTCACCTGATAGTGCTTGCCTGCAGCCAGGGTGAGAATTTCTTCCATTTCCGGGGCGTGTCTGTGTTCCCCAATCTTGTATGCCTTCACATTTTCATGGCATTCAGCGAATAGTAAAGCCGGAGAAGGAGTTCTTCCGGCACCTGTGACACCGCTTTTAGCATCCACTATTACGTCAGGCTGGATGATATTTTCCTTTGCCAGGGGAAGCAGTCCCAGAATTACAGAGGTGGGGTAGCAGCCGGGATTGGCTATCAGCCAGGCTTTTTTTATAAGTTCCCGCTGAAGTTCTGGAAGTCCATACACTGCCGTCTTACAGAATTCAGGACACAGGTGCTTAATATAAAAACTCTCATAAGTAGAAGGCTGCCGGAAACGAAAGTCAGCAGAGAAATCAATAATTTTTTTCCCTTTTTTTCTCAGCCGGGGAACAAAACGCATGGAAACACCATGGGGCAAGGCAAGAAAAATAATATCAGCCTTCTTCTCCAGCTGGTCCCAGTCAGGCTGAAAATTACAGGCAAGATTAATCAGTTTTCTTGTTCTGGGAACGACTTCTGTAAGTTCGGGATTACCTTCGTCTGAAGCCACGTACCCTGCTACTATTTCTACTTGTGGGTGTCGCAGAAGTATCTCTACCAGTTTTTGTCCAGCATATCCGGAAACACCAAAAATAGCTGCTCGAATCATATTTTTAATCTGGACCGCGCTGAAGGTTTAACGTTTGGTCCACTGGAATTTTTTTCTGGCACCTTTCTGACCGTATTTTTTTCTTTCTTTCATCCGAGAATCCCTGGTCAGCAGACCAAATTCCCGTAGTCTGGAGGTGAGGTTGTTGTCGTACTTTACCAGTGCCCTGGCCAGCCCCAGTCTGATGGCGCCAATCTGTCCGCTTATGCCGCCACCTTCCGTCTTTATCTCTACATCAAATTTCTTTGTCAGTTCTGTAACTTCCAGCGGCTGGAGAATGGCTTGCTGGTGATATCTTAACGGGTAAAGACGGTTGATATTACTTCTGTTAACTGAAATCTTTCCACTGCCTGGTTTAATCTTGACCACAGCCACCGCTGTTTTTCTTCTGCCGACACCTAAAAAAAGTGAGTTCTGCATTTCCATCAAAAAGCTCCTTGTTTCTCAGAAAAATATTGCCATTCTTTCAAAAAGTGGTTTAACCCCGGGGTACAAACCCCGATACATCTGGTAAACTCTGCTATACAGCTTAACATTTTTTTTCTCCGGAGTAAAGCGGTCCTTTTCTTTAAGAAGAGAGCGACAGGCTGTCAGTATATCTGAAAAGATTCCGCTGCCCACACCTGCGAGAATCGCTGCACCCAGGCAGGGTCCTTGCTGACTGACCAGGCGGACTATCTGACTGTTAAAAATATCAGCCTGCATCTGACACCAGAATGCACTTCTGGCTCCACCGCCGGAAGCACGTAAAACCCTGCCTAAAGGCAGTTTCAACTCCTTCATAATTTCCAGACTATCCTTCAAACCAAAAGTGATACCCTCCATCACTGCTCTTGTCAGATGAGCATGCGTATGTTTCAGGGACAGTCCGAAAAAAACACCCCTGGCAAGAGGGTCCGCATGAGGGCATCTTTCCCCTGTAAGATAAGGAAGAAACAGAAGCCCTTCACAGCCAGTCGGGACAGAACTGGCTTGCCTGGTGAGAATATTGTAAACGTCCTGGTTTCTCTGCCGGGCTAAAGTTTTTTCTCTCTGGCAGCAGGTATCCCGGAACCAGCGCAACGCACCTCCAGCAGAGAGCATCACACCCATAAGATGCCAGGCACCAGGTACAGCGTGGCAGAAGGTGTGGAGCCTGCCGGCAGGGTCTTTGATAAGTTTCGTGGAATGGGCAAAAACTACCCCGCTGGTGCCAATGGTAACAGAGGCTAAACCCTCCTGCACAATGCCGTTACCAACACCACCGGCTGCCTGGTCACCGGCACCAGCGACAACTGGTGTGCCAGCTTTTAGACCGGTAAGCCTGGCGGCTTGCACGCTAACATAACCTGAAATTTCAGGTGATTCGTAAACAGCCGGCAGAAAATCAAAAGGTATTTCCAGTTTTTTCAGTATTTCCTCTGACCAGCAACGGTTGGCCACATCAAAAAGGGATGTTCCGGAGGCATCAGAAACATCTGTAGCCATGTTATCGGTAAGCAGATACCGCAGGTAGTCCTTGGGCAGGAGAATGTGTCTCAACCGCCGGTATCTCTCCGGGAAGTTCTCTCTCAACCACAAAATTTTAGGAGCCTGAAAACCTGTCAGAACAGGATTGCAGGTAATTTCCAGGATTCTTTCTTTACCAACTAAACGGTTGATTTGTTCACACTGCGGGCCGGTGCGCTGGTCACACCACAAAATTGCAGGTGAGATAACCCGTTTTTCTTTATCCAGAAAAACAGCCCCGTGCATCTGCCCGGTAAGACCGATGGCAGCAATTCTGCCCGCAGGAATCTTTTCCTTTCGGAAGACATACTGCAGAGCTTTAACTGTTGCCTCCCACCAGTCCCCGGGGTTTTGCTGCGCCCAGTTAGGTCGGGGTGTAGACAGGGGATATTCTTCAGTGTGCTGGGCTTTAATCTGTCCCTTCTGGTTAATAACTAAAACTTTTACTCCGCTTGTCCCCAGGTCAATTCCCATTAACAGGTTCATTGCAAGCAGAATTCCGGTGGAAACAGGTAATTAAGATAACGCTGGCTGGTACTGGCCTGTTCTGTTGTCCCGCTATGAATGAAAATGCGGTAGTTCAGTTTCATCTCTTGAAAAGCAGGAAGAATGTAAGTACCGGAGAAACGTTTGTCCCCGGTAAAGTCAGAAAGGCCAAGACAGTTGGCTGTCATCAGTCCGTAATTCCTGATATGCCACCAGGTCGGATATCTGAAGTTTGCAGGATGGTCAAAAACGGCTATGCCTACTGTTTGTCCATTAACCTGGCCATAGTAATCGCACCACATGGCACGTTTGCCCCAGCATTCTTTCTCGTTCACCGCACCATGAGAGTTAACAAAACGTCCGGTTCTGGTAACTTCTATGGAAGGGTTGACCCGTACACTGAGGAAGCCTGATTCCTTGGTATCCTTGAAAACAACTTCTCCTTCACTGGCACGGAAGATAACTTCGTGGTCAATGATTCGGTTTTCTTCAGGGAGAGCATAGACAGTAATAATCCTTTCCTCTTCCATGATTTTAACCTGATTGCAATCAGTCCAGTAACTGAGTGCATGCAGCCGGCCAAATACCGGTCCGGAAGTTATGTTCAGAAATTTCTGATGGCGGGTCCAGCCATGGCCGGTTTCTTCACTCCAGTTATCTGTACCATTCACATTACCATGAGCCACCCAGATTCCCCGGTGGTGGATATGGTCAAGTTTTTCCGGGTTACCAGGGGGGACTGGCTTGCGTACTAATGAGATACCCGCCGGTCCGCTTACAGGATTAAGATAGGGTCTGACTACTTCTTTCCCGTAGTGATAGGTGGTGAAAAGCTTTCCCTGGATGAGAAAATCAACCTTGCCCTGGTTATCATCCACCACAGTCACCAGATTTTTGTCAGAGGTGTTTTTACTTATGGTGAGGGTAGAGCTGGTATCCGGGGCAAGTGGTGGCGGGATAAATACCAGATAGCCGCGGTTTTTTCTTTCGTCCAGCTGCGTGGAGATGGTTTCATCCCCTGCGATAAGAGTCACTTCTTGTTTTTCCCATGGTACTGCAACTGGTGAAAAGGAAAACGGCCTGTAAGGACTTTTTAAAATTAACCGGTTCACAGTTTGCTCCTTTTTAAGCCACCCAGCAGGTGGCACTGTTGTGTCAACCAGACAACACGGCGGGCACTCTCCGGAGTGATAACTAAAGGTTTTCCTTCCCGCAAGGTGCCAAACAAATCTCGGTAAAAATTAAGCCCGTAATTCTTCTCTTTCTCGTTCATACTCCAGCTTTCTTCTTTTTTCCACGGGATACTGTCAGCATTGTAGGAGCGGTCCGGAGTCGGTTGTGTGGAAAGTTTCCTCTCCGGGGCTTCCTCCGGTGAGAAGTATTTCCAGCTCAACTGTGTGAAGGTTCCGTGCAAACCACCCCGGGTACCCATCACCAGCCAGTTTTCCTGGGGATAGGCGCAGGCACTGGAAATTTCCACATCTACTACTGGTGCTTTTTTACCCCGGAGAACAATCTTTACATGGTCATCAGCATCTCCTAAAGATAAAGCCCTGTCCATCACACAGAAAATAGAAGGTTTTTCCGGACCAAAAAGTTGCAAAGCCTGGTCCAGAGCGTGTGGACCAGTGTTGTTCAGGGTCCCTCCCCCGAATTTTCTTAAAGTCTGCCAGTCCCAGCGCCGGCTGAAACTGTGCCAGGCCATCCGGATAAGGAGAATCCGGCCAAGTTTCCCTGAGGCAATAACCTCTTTTACCTTAAGGAAATCCGGAGCATACCGACGGTTATGAAAAACCGCAAGTTTTTTTCTAACTTTTCTGGCAGCGGCAATCATCGCATCTGCCTGCTTTACGCTAAGTGCCATTGGTTTTTCACAGACAGCATGCCGGCCGGATTTTAACACCTGGATGGTGTTGGCAGGATGCAGGTGGGATGGTGTGGCCACCACCACCAGTTCTACTTCTTCATCTGCAAGCATTTCCTCTAAGGTCAGGTAACTGCGGCAGCCGAATTTATCTTCTGCCTCCTGGCAACGTTTCTTCTCCGGGTCACAAACTGCTTTAATCTGAAAAAGTTCCGGTATCTGCGAAAGAAGGCTGGCGTGGATGTTCCAGCCGCTTCTGCCCAGACCAGCAATGCCTGCTTTAATGGGTACCATCAGTCTCCTTTATTTGAGATTATAAAGTATTTCCTTTAAATAATCCATACTTTTTCTGGCAATCTCCTCCGGCCCGGGAGAAAAATCAAAGACCTCAATAGAAACCCAGTGCCGGTAATTTATGTCCTGCAAAGCTTGAAGTATCGGCTGAAAATCTGTTTTTCCCCATCCCGGACCAAGTAAATTAGTATCATTAAAATGTACATGACGCAACCAGTCAGTACAACTGCGGATAATCTCCGGTACAGGCTTTTCCTCATCACTCATAGCCTTAACATCAAGGATTAACCTCAGACAGGGATGTTTTACTTTCTGGATAAAATCTATTGCCTGTTGCGCTGTATTGATAAAATTTGTTTCTTTTCGGCTGAGGGGTTCTAAACAGATAACTATCCCTTCTTTGGCTGCCTGGTCCAGGGCTGGCTGGAGAGTTTCTGCTACATACAGGGAGACCTCCTGCCGGCTCTGCCCAGGGCTTAGAGAACGTTGTTTTGGGGAGCCCAGCACCATAATTTCACCACCTATCTGTGATGTAAAAATAACCAGCTGTCGGAGATACTCGGCAGTTTTAGAGCGCACAGAAAAATCAGGTGAGGAAAGGGAAAGTCCCTCGGGTTTTACTAAGAGCCAGTGGGTCCCGATAATCCTGATGTGAGCTTCTTCTGCCTGGTGACGAATCTCACGCCGCCGGGCAAAAGAGATTTCCTCTACGGAGGAAGCAAGAGTGAAAGGAGCAATTTCCACTCCCTCATAACCCAGTCTGGCAGCAAAATGAAATATTTCCTGAATTGGCCAGTTTTCAAACATTTCGTTGCATAAACCTATTTTCATTCTGTCACTTTCCTTTTTTTGATTGAAGTTGCTCTCTCATTCTTGGTGGCAGGTCCACGAGGCTCTGGTCGTCTTCAGTAATCAAAGTTGTTTCTAAGGTAGGTGGGGGACCTGGTTTCTTTGATTCAATATGAACTTTACCTAAACCGGTTGCCAGAAGGGTGACCTTAACTTCGTTATCCAGTTTATGGTCTAAAGTGACGCCTACTTCTCTGGCATCGGCTGAGATTCTTGTCTGAATGATATTCATGGCTTCGTGGACTTCATATAGAGTTAGGTCGGGGCTTCCTGTAATACTGATAAGGATTTTCTTAGCCTCCATAATATCAGATTTTTCCAGCAACGGGTCTTCAATGGCAGAACGGGCGGCTTTTTCAATTCTGTTTTCACCCTTACCATAACCCAGTCCTACAATACCCCGACCGGCGTCTCTCACCATGGCACAGATATCAGCAAAGTCAATGTCCAGGAGCGTGGGATTAGGTTTATTAATTAAGTCTGCTATGGAAGAAATGGTCCGGGAGATAATTTCATCCACTTTAGCAAATGCTGCTACCATGGCTGTTTTCTGGTCAACAATTTCTGCCAGTCTTTCATTGGAGATATGAATCAGAGTATCCACATTTTTTTCCAGAATTTCCAACCCGGATTTTGCCTGGTCCATCTTTTTGGGACCTTCAAAAGCAAAAGGAGTAGTAACCAGAGCAATAACAATTGCCTGAAGGTCTTTCGCAATTCTGGCAATCACAGGGGAGCTTCCTGTGCCGGTACCACCACCCAGTCCTGCGGTGAGGAAGACAATGCCTGAACCTTTTAAAACTTCCTCAATTCTCGCCCGGTCTTCATTGGCGGCAAATTTACCTTTTTCCGGGTCGCGACCTGTTCCACCGCCGGCGGTAGTTTTTTCCCCGATTTGAATTTTGATGTGGGCACGGTTAAACCTTAAACCACTACCATCAGTGTTAAAGGCAACAAAATCAACACCCTGAATCTGGTCAAAGATGCGGGAGATAATACTGCAACCTGCATTTCCTACGCCTACAATTCTTACCTTCACTGCATTGGGAGCATTTTCCTCCAGGACTTTCATCATAGTTTTATTCCTCCCCTGTTCTGGAACAAGTTCGTCTTTAATTTCAGGTTCCATTTCCCTGTACAAAGAGACTTTATCACCATTTTCTTTCCTGGTTTTCACCTGGCCGCCTGTTTTTTCTCCGCAGTTTTGCCCAGAGCATCTCCCACCAGTGCCTGGAACCCGGTGTGGTGGTGCGCTGAGCTGCCAGAAGAAGCAAGCCAATGCCAGCAGAAAAGGCTGGTGCGGCAAGGCTTCTGTCAATCCCGGTGATTCTTCTGGGAACTCCTATTCTGGCTTGCATTCCCAAAATCTGCTCACTTAACTTCAGAAGACCTTTCAGTCTTGCAGATCCGCCTGTAATCACCACTCCGCCAGCAAGTCGTGGTAAAAGTATAGCAGGGGCTACAGTTTCCTTCACCAGCTTATCAAGAATATCCTGGGTGCGCTCGGTAACAATTCTGGAGACTTCTTCCACAGTTATTTTCCTGGCTAACCGGCCTGCTGGGGTAAAAATGTCAAGTTCCTCGGAGAGAACTGGATTTCTTTCACCTGCCAGCATCTCGTAATTACAGTAACCATGATTTTTCTTTAATTCTTCCGCATAGTTTAATGGAACGTGCAACAATAGACACAGGTCATTATCAATGTGCCCTCCTCCTACCCGAAAAGAGTTTGTAGCCAGGAGTGTATTTTCCTTATAGATAGCCACTTCTGTTGTTCCCTTTCCGATGTCAATAACCAGTGCCCCCAGCTTTTTCTCTTCATCGCTCAGTACAGATTCAGCTGCTGCCCAGGCGTTAGGGAAGACATGTTCTACCTCAATGCCAATCTTTTTTAAACACTGCATTATATCCTGGATAGGATTTGCCGCTCCGGTAATGACATGGACTCTTGCTTCCAGTGTATGGGCATGAAGCCCGAGCGGTGCCTTCCTCGTTGGACTCTGGCAGTCGACAATGTACTCCTGCGGAAGAAGATGAAGAATTTTTCTTTCTGTGTTGCCGGATGTAGCAATTTCGGTTTTAATAGCCTGCTCCAGTTCCTCAATATCCGAGGCTGTAATCTCACGTCCGTGTGGTTCTATCTTTATTTTCTTCTGGTGCAGACAACCCTGTACGTGTCCCCCACCAACCCCGATTACCACCCACTTTATTCTCTCTTCCAGGGTTTGAGCCATTCTTTCAAAAAGTTCATATAATTCGTTTGTCAGGCTGTCCATATCAACTACCCGACCATACTTTACAACTTCCTGAGAGGGATAGATAACTTCGCTGCCAATCACCTGTAAACCACTATCAGTAAGCAATCCACTGACCGCAAAAATTTTATGGCTGCCGATGTCCAGAGCAGTGATTATCTGTTCATTCATGGTTGACTTTCAGGTAAGGGTCTTTAAAACGTAAGTCCACATACTGCCATTTTATATTCCTGCGAGCACATTCCTGGAGTACTGTCTTTAGCTGCTGAAATTTTTTTTCTATTTCTGTGTTACACAGGTAAATCTCTTTGCTTCCATCTGTAAGTACTATCCGATAAGCAGCACTCAAATCAATTTCCTGCCAGTCAAATAATTCCCTGAGACCGTAAAAATTGTACCACTGTTCTATTTTGTTTAAAAGTACCAGCTTAAAATTATCAGAAGAACTGACCCGGTTATCTGTTATGAGAATTCCTTTTACCAGGGGCAGGTTCAGCGCTTCAGCCTGACCCGGGACAACATAACCGGTTCTATCTATAAAGACCTCTGCCCCGGGTGAAGAAACTTTCATCCAGGCCTGGCGCAGCTGTAAGATTATATTCAGCCGGTGGGGCAGTACTTTTCTGATTCTTAAACTTTCTATCCCTGGCAGAGACAAAAGTTGTGTGCTCAGTTTCTTTAAATCAAGAAAAAGAATATTTCTCGTCGGCAGACATTTGATGATATTTTCTACATCTGGCTGATACCGGGCTGGGGTAACAGATATTTCGGTAATGAGGAAAAGATTACTGGCCGCCAGGTATTCCCGGATGGCTTTTCTCAGGAGAGACAGAGCGACAACCACCACAACAACAAAAAGTGTGGTAAGGATGATTTTTAACCGACGTAAACGGGCAGATTTTCTTTCCAGATAAAGCCTGTGGAGAGAACTATTTTTTGTTTCTTTTGTTTTCATTTTTGCTGTGCATGTCTTTCCAGGCATAAATCTACCAGCTTCTGGCAGAGGTCATCAAAGGCGATGCCAGCTGCCCGGGCTGCATCCGGGAAAAGGCTGGTCTGAGTGAAACCAGGAATTGTATTAATATCCAGCACCCAGGGTTTTCCTTTACTGTCCACTATCAGGTCAACCCGTGCCAGATCGCAGCAGCCAAGAACATGGTAAGCCTGTATTGCCACATCAGCTGCTTTCTTCTGTACATTTTCAGGTAACTGCGGTGGTATCTGATGGAGACTGGCACCAGGTGTGTATTTAGCCTGATAGTCATAAAACCCCTTCCGGGTCTTAATCTGAATTATTGGCAGAGCACCAGGTGGGTTATTCCCCAAGATGGCTATGGCAATTTCCACTCCGGGGATAAACTGTTCCAAGAAAACCTGGCGGTCATAGGAGAAGGCTTTTTTCACTGCTGCAGGAAGATGCTGTGGTTTCCGGACCACGGAAATGCCAATGGTGGAACCTAAACTGCTTGGTTTTACCACGACAGGGAAAGCAAAATTTATTTTGCCCGGGATTTTCCCTTCCTGAAGACTGACAAAAGCCGGTGTAGGGAGTCCGTGGAAAAGTAAGATTTTCTTGGCCATAATTTTGTTGAGGCAGAGACTGGAAGCCAGGACTCCTGAGCCTGTATAAGGCAGTCCCAACGTTTCCAGAAATCCCTGGATGATACCTCCTTCACCATGTCCCCCATGCAAAGCAAGGAAAACACAGTCGGGTTTCCAGGAAAGAATTTTCCTGACAAAAAAACGCGCCGCGGGGTCAAGCATAAAGACACTATTTCCCTTCCTTTTTAAAGCCGTGGCCACTGCTCGTGCAGATTTCAAAGAAACTTCCCTTTCTGGACTGTTACCCCCGCCTAAGACCGCTATTTTCATTAAATTCTCCCACGCAACGCACCTCTAATTCCAGAAAAATATTGAACTTTTTTGCGACTTTTTTCCGGACCAGCTGAATCAATGCCCAGATGTCAGAAGAACTGGCCTGCCCGGTATTAACAATTATATTACCATGTGCAGGGGAAATCTGGGCTCCACCGATGCGCACTTCTTTTAAACCACAACTTTCAATAAGCTGGCCAGCGAAAAACCCCTCTGGATTCTGGAAAACAGAACCGGCAGTTCTGAACGGAAGAGGAAGTTTTTTGCGTCTTTCTTTCATATAGGAAGAAATACGGTTATGAATTTTTTCATATTCTTCCGGGATTAGCATGAATTCCGCAGAAAAGACAAAACTATTTTCCAGGCCGCTATTCCGATAGGAAAAAGCAATTTTTTCTTTCGGTAGAATAAATTGACCGGATTTATCAATTAAAGTGACAGAGGTAATTCTGGAGGATAACCACTGGTTCTTTAATCCAGCATTCATAACCACGGCTCCGCCCACTGTCCCGGGAATTCCGGCAAGAAATTCCAGTCCGCTTAATTTCTGTTGCAGACAGAATTTTAAAAGGGAAGCCAGACGAACACCTGCCTGGGCTTTGACCTTTTCCCCTTCCCTGACTATCTTCTTCAGCTGGCTGGTACATATCACCAGACCAGGGAAACCTTTGTCACTCACCAGAATATTAGAGCCGGCACCAAGAAAAAAGACAGGCAGACCTTTGCTGGAAGCAAGAGTCAGAAGCGCTGATACTTCCCCGGCACTGACAGGTCTGACCAGAAAACGGGCATTTCCCCCGGTCCGGTAGGTGGTGAAGGGAGCCAGCGGGACATTTTCCTGGAAACGGCCAGGGGAAATTTTTCCCAGCCAGAAGGTAATATCTGGTGAGTGGCTATTCATTTCTTTTCCGCTTAGGGTAGCAAACTTTTTTCAGATAAAGACCATCTGCTGGTGCTGGTGGGGGAGCCAGTCTCCTATCCTTGGCTGCAATTATGCGACTCACTTGCGCCAGGGACAGCCGGCCCCGACCTGCTTCTACTAAAAGTCCCACCATGTTTCTTGCCATTCTGTAAAGAAATCCTGTAGCCTCAATCTCCACAGAAATTATCTTCACCGAGGGGTCAAGTGTAAAGTGGGTTCTGTGGATAGAAATAGATTTCACAGTACGCACCGCGTTTCTGATGCAGCTGCCTGAACTTTGAAAGGAGCTGAAGTCTTTTTCTCCAAGGAGAAGACTGGATGCATCTTTCATTTTTTTCACATCAACAGGATCCCGGACTACCCAGGCAGTGTTTTCCAGAAAAGGAGAGAAACGGTCAGCAATTAGATAGCGATAAACTTTGGAAGAGGCATGGTAGCGACTGTGGAAGACAGCAGGTGCTTTTTCCACCCTGGTAACACGAATGCCATCCGGCAAATGAGCGTTGAGTGCCTCTTTGATACGGGCTGCCGGCAGCTTTTTCTCAGTTAGAAAATTGGCAACATAGTCTAAAGCATGGACACCAGCATCAGTCCTTCCTGAACCGCAGAGACGAACCGGTCCCAGCCCGCAGGCAGAGATGGCTTTCTCCAGGGCATCCTGGATGGTGGGTAAATTCTTCTGGCTCTGCCACCCATAAAAACAGGTTCCTTTGTAGGAAAGGTGTAAAACCACATTTGTTCTCACAATGATTTTGGCAACCATGGCAAAGATAAGGCTTAAGCCAGAAGCTGAGAAACCTCTGAGGCTACAAAAATTACTTTTCTGGGACACTCTGTTACGCAACGTCCACAGTTATCACAAATATGCGGGTCAATGATAGCTAAATTATCTTTTAAAACAATAGCGTTCTTTGGACAGACCTTCACGCAGCGTCCGCACCCGATACAGCCTATGCGGCATATTTTCATAACAGTAGGACCTTTCTCTTTACAGGAACAGGCCACGTACACTTTTTTCTCCAGAGGGACCAGCCCGATAATATTTTGGGGGCAGGTATCCACACAGCGGCCACACCCAACACATTTATCCTCATCTATTTCTGGCAGAAACTGGTTCATCCTGATTGCTCCAAAAGGGCAGGACCGGGCACAACTACCCAGTCCCAGACAGCCCCAGCTACAGGCAACATTGGTATCAAAAAGAGATTTAAGGGCACGACAATCCTTCAGGGTTGTTATTTGAAATCTCTTTACGGCATTTGTTCCGCCGGAACAAAAAACTCTGGCGACCTGGCGTGCCTGGCTTGTTTCCGCAAGTCCCAGTATTCTACAGATTTGTTGTCTGTTCTCCGGGGAAACAGCCACGCATTTTACCGGGGAAATTTTTCCTGCGGCTAACTGCTCTGCAAAACCAGAGCAACCGGCTGCTCCGCAGGCACCACAGTTGGCTTTTGGAAGAAGAGATAAAAGGGTACCCACCAGAGGATTTTCCTCAACCCGAAATTTGACGAAAAAGTATGTGAGGAAAATACCAAAGAAAAGGCCCAATCCTCCCAGGACTATTACCGCGTAAATCTGGTTGTCCATAATTTCAGTATACACCAAAAAGGAAATGCTGTATAATGTATCTGTTATGTCAGGAGAAAATTTATCCACGCCGAGAGAACGATTTATTGCTGCTCTGGAAAGAAAGAAATTAAGCGGGCTGGTACCGCACTTTGAACTGGTTTTTTACCTTACCATGGAAGCCTTCCGCAGGGTTCATCCCGGCCACCGAAGTTATCATCAGTGGGACCAGATGAGCGAAACAGAAAGAAATTTACACCGTCTTGACCAGGTGGAGATATACCTTATGACAGCGGAAGAATTTTCTCACAGTGCCATCTTTCTTCATCCTAACCCGGGTACTCTGGAAGAGACTATTCGTCTGATTGACCTTATCCGGGAGAAGAGTGGAAATCGTTTCTTTTTGATGTTACATGGAGACGCGACGATGGGAATACCCGGGGGACAACAGATGATGGAGTTGTGTCAAAAACTGGCTGATGAACCGGAGAAGGTGAAACAGGAAGCACTCTGGAAAGTGGAAGAAGCACTGAAACGAGCAGAGCAATTGAAGAAAAGGACATCTTTAGACGGTTTTGCCCTCTGTGCGGACTACTGTCTTAACTCCGGTCCCTTTTTAAGTCCCAGCATGTTCAGTGAGTTTGTCGCCCCCTACCTGACAAAATTGATAGAAGGATACCGGCAGATGAATTTTTATACAATCAAGCATACTGATGGCAATATCATGCCGATTTTAGACCAGCTGGTACAGGCTAATCCTCATGCGCTTCACTCTCTTGACCCTCAGGCCGGGGTGGATATTGCTGAAGTGAAAAAAAGGGTAGGAAACAGGGTTTGTCTCATCGGTAATGTTAACTGTGGACTCTTACAGACAGGAACCGAGCAGCAGGTTGTAGATTCTGTTCGGTACGCCTTGAGGCATGGAATGCCAGGATACGGATACATCTTTTCCACCTCCAATTGCATTTATACAGGACTTCCTCTTTCCCGGTATTTGCTGATGTTAAAAATCTGGCGGCAGGAAGGTCTCTATGACTGAACAAAAGGTGAAACTTTCAGCTGCGACGCTTAATCTGTTGAAGGAATGTCCCCGGTGTTTTTATCTATCCTTGAAGAAAAACTTAAGGCGGCCAGCAGGCCCGATGCCTTCCATTGCCACCGGGTTAGATTCTCTTGTGACCAGGTATTTTCATTATTACCGGCAGAAAGGTGAGGTTCCACCAATGATCAGAGAAAAGGTTGCCGGTCATTTAGCCAGCGAAGAATTTTTTGACCTGCAGAAGGGTATCAAGGCGAAATGGTTGATTTACGAAGATAAACAGTTTCCTTTTGTTTTGATAGGTAAACTTGACGACTGTATAGTGGAGAAAGATGGTTACTCACCTCTGGATTATAAAACCCGAGCTTCCTTGCCCCGGGAAATTCATCAGTCTTTTCAATTGCAGATGGACATCTATACCTTTCTATTAAGCGGGAACAAGGGGAGAAAATTTCCTGTAACCGGACGTGCCTACCTGTTATATTTTTTCCCGGTGGAGGCAACCGATGTTATAGAACCGGAAAACAGGGAAAAAATTCTTCTACCTTTTCAGGTGGAACTAAAAACGCTGGAAACTAAACCGGAATCAATACCGCCTTTGCTCCACCAAGCAGCAGAAATCCTGAAAGGAGAACAGCCACCAGCATCCAGTCAGTGTGAGTACTGCCGCTGGGCGGCAGAATGGAGTAAAGATGCTTGCCCGGATGCTCTGTCAGGAAAAGTGGAAATTCAGCAAGAGGAAGAACAGCACGATAGAGAAACCCTTTTCTGAAAATTATTTTTTCTCCCGCCGCAGTGTTAAGTACAAACACCAGCCAAAGAAGATGAAAATTAAACTCCAGAGTGTACCCAGAAAGACCCAACCAGAAGTTTTCATCTAATTTCCTCTTTTTTGTTTCCAGGCTTGCCGAATCAAAAGTCCTAAACCAGCAAGAAGAAGTAATAACATTATTCTGGTAAGTACAAGGTAAGGGACATTTTCCGGAGCCACTCCTTTAAGCAGTAAGACAGAAGCAGCCTGCTGACTGAGCCAGGAGATAAGGATAACGATTAGGAAACAGGGAGTTACGTATTTGATAACAGGCCGGTAAATCCGAGGTAGTCTTATCCGGGCACCGGCATGCATTTCCTCCCAGGCTTTATCCATGCCCAGAACCCAGCCGAAAAGAATGGCTTCTGTAGTGGCAAAAACAACCAGACTGAAAGTTCCACCCCAGAAATCAAGTTCATCCAAAACCCCTCTGGACAAGTAAAGAATGGGAAAATGGCAAAGGATAAAGCAGACAAGACCAAAGAGAATCACTGCCCGCTGGCGCGGGAGATGGACTTCATCTTCCAGAAAAGATACCGCTGGTTGCACCAAAGATATAGAAGAAGTCAGTCCAGCCAGGAAAAGAAGGGCAAACCAGAGAAAACCGAAAAATTGGCCCAGAGGAAGTGGTGTCAGTACCAGGGGCATGGTAACGAAAGCTAAATCGAAAGCCCCGCCTTTAGCAATCTCCTGGATACCGATCGGTCCAAAAAATACGAAAGCCGCCGGGATAGCGATACTGCTGCCTAATATCACTTCTGCAAACTCATTAGAGGCAGCTGCCGTCAGGCCAGAAAGAAGAATGTCACTATCTCTTGTAAGGTAACTGGCATAGGTAAGGATAACACCGATGCCTACACTCAGGGTAAAAAAAATCTGACCTGCAGCAGCCAGCCATACACGGGTATCCTTCAGAGCAGAAAAATCCGGGTTCCATAAGAAAGCCAATCCCTGTACTGGCGTCCATGTCTGGTTGACTACTGGTTGCAGAGTTAAAACTCTAATCATCATGGCTATCCCCAGCAGTAGCAGAAGCGGCACAGCCCAGAGACAGACCTTTTCAATGCCTTTACTTACTCCCCGGTAGATAATGCACAGGTTGGTAAAGAAAGTTACCAGAAAGAAGAAGTAAGCCGGTCCTAAACTGGAAAAAAACTGGTTTTTCTCCAGTCCCTGATATCCGCGCAAAAAAGAAGCCATTGATTGCTGGTCAGGACAGGCATGGTAGGTTCCCAAAAGAGAAAAAATACTGTAGCCCAGGAGCCAGGATTCAATATAGATGTAATAAAGGAAGATTACTACCGGTCCGAAAACACCTAAAAGACCAATATACTTCAGGCAGTTATTCTTACTGTTAATGGACTGGAAGATTCCCGGGGCACTGCCATGACCATATCTTCCACCCCTGCGTCCCAGTGTCCACTCAATCCACATCAGTGGTATTCCCATTAACACCAGACTTATGAGGTAGGGAATGAGAAAGGTGCCTCCCCCATTCCTCACTGCCTGAACGGGAAAACGTAAGAAATTTCCTAACCCGATGGCACTGCCGGCTACTGCCAGCACAACTCCTAATTTACTGCTCCATTTTTCTCTGGCCATCTCCGGGGCATTCAGATATTTTTTCTCAGCCACTGGACACAGCGGCTGTAACCGGATTCCTTGTCTGGACCCTCGTACTCAATACACCACACACCTTTATAGTGGTTATTCTGGAGAGCAGAAATAGCGTCTTTCAAAGGAATTTCACCTTCACCCAGTACCTTTCCCTGATACTCTGACCTTGTTCCTGTTCCGTCCTTCAAGTGGGTGTGTCTGGCAAACGGTGCCATTATTTCATAGATAATTGGTAGCTGGTTCACAGGATAGCCATACCAGCGATAGTTCATAGTATCCAGGTTGACGCCAAGTCTTGAAGAATTAACCTTGATAATAAGTTCCAGCTGGAACTGATAGTCATTTGTGATAACGCCGTGGTTGTCAAGCGCAAGATAAAGATTCTCTTTTTCCGCCAGTGCTGCAGTCCGCAGAAGTCCGTCAAGGATAAGCTGATTGTATTTATCTGCTTCCACTCCTTCTTTCGGCCAGCCACCGTCAATTCTTAACTGGTCAGTCTGGAGAAGATGAGCCAGCCGGCAAACAAGTTTTAGTTTTTCCATCTGCACTTCCATATCCTGGCTGGTTTTCTGGACGAAATCATTTCCAGCTGATAATTGCGATACACGGATTTTATTATTAGATAACAGAGTACTCAGCTTTTCTGCTTCTCTTTCCGGCTGACTATCAGGACGGATAAGTGTACTGCTTTGAATCTCTGCATAAAAAACCTGGTTCTGGCAGCACCAATCCACAAATTCAGCAAATTCCTTAAAAGAAAAGTTGTAATAAATAACTCCTATTTTCTTTTCTTCCATTTTCTCCTCCCTGCTGGTTTATGAACTTTATTATATTATTATTTTTTGTATCTGCAAAAATTATGTCAGGTACCTGGCAAAAAATGATTTTTTCAGATAGATAGCCTGGTGCGGACAAACTTCAAAACAACACAAACACCGGATACATTTGTCTCTCCGGATTTTCACCCCGGGTGTAATAGCTGCCGCCGGACATACTTTTACACATGCCAGGCACTTCTGGCAAGAGTGTTGTTTTATTTCCGGTTTGAGCTGAAAAAAAGGCTTCAAAACCGAAAGTAATCTTGCAGTAACTGGCCAGCGTAATAAACCAGAAGAAACAGAAATCCCGGGGAGAACCACCCCGCGTAGAGGTAAAATGGTATCTCCAACGAGGTTAAGTTCAGGTAACCCATAGACTTGCTGATAAATCCGGAGGGTGGGTATATGCCAGGGTTCTATGCCCAGCAGTCTTGCACAGGCTAAATCTACTGCCACATCACTGTAACCAGCGATAAGATAACCACAGTTCCGCACCCTGCCGTTAGAGGGACCATTCCCCTCCATAATACTGATGGCATCCACCAGGTGGAAAAGAATGTTGGGTTTCAACGCCCGGGAGAACTCAATCAGAAAAGAAGAAAGATCTTCTGGAGAAAGAAAATCACGGTGAAGAAGACTTTTTTGAAAACCAGGAATACAACCAAAGAGGTTTTTCGTTGCCCCTGTGATAATGGTCAGCATATGTGTTTTCAGTTTAGGAAGGTTGATGAGAGGTATTTGCTGGCAGTAATTAGCCACCGGAATCTGGAACTTTTTTCCCTTCACCTGAAGAGAAAGAAATACTGGCTGGTCAAAACGAACCAGAGTAGTTTTCTCACAGGTACCTATTCTGCTGAAACCGCAGTTTTCCCAGTATTCCTCAACAGGTCTGGCGGTATTGGCCGGGCTATCCCCTATGAGAATGGAAGAAGGAATGATTTCAGCTAACGCCTCAAGTATCAGGGGGTGGGTGGTAACTGCCTCTTCTGGTTTTCTGGGAGAAAGCATATTCGGTTTTAAAAGGACCCGGGAAGGCCATGCTCTCCGGCTACTAAGTCCAAGTAAGTCCAGTAACCTGATGAGTGCTTTTCTCAGGGTGGTTATCTGGTAGTCAGGACAGCGGACAACAACTACTTTTTCCTTCATAAAAAAAGTATAACACATCATCCTTTTTTCTACCTGCTGCCTGAGGTGGGACATTTTTTGACTCAGCTGCTAATTTAAGATAAACTAAAAACTTAGCTGAGAAGCCGCGCAGATGAAACCTTTTATCTGTAACCGGCATCAAAAAATTTGAAAGTTAAAGTTGGAACCTATTAACCAAGGAGGTGGTAAGATGGCTAAATTCAAAGTAAGGCCATTGGGTGATCGTGTGGTAGTGGAGCCTCTGGAAGCAGAGGAAAAGTCTAAGGGCGGTATTATCTTACCGGACACGGCTAAGGAGAAACCGCAGGAAGGAAAGGTAGTGGCAGTGGGTAAAGGGAAGGTAGATGACGACGGAAAAACCATCCCCATGGAGGTCAAAGTTGGGGACAAGGTTCTGTACGGCAAGTATGCTGGAACAGAAATTACCATTGAAGGTAAAGAATATATGATTTTGAAGGAAGAGGATATCCTGGCTGTTGTGGAAGAGAAGTAAAACAAGGAGGAGAGAATGGCAAAACAGATACTTTTAGGAGAAGATGCCCGACGTAGAATCCTGGAAGGGATGGAAACAATGGCTGAAGCGTTAAAACCAACGCTGGGGCCGAAGGGTCGGTGTGCGGTTCTGGAGAAGAAATTTGGTTCGCCCAGTGTCATCAATGACGGGGTAACCATTGCCAAAGAGATAGAGCTGGAAGACCCCTACCGTAATATGGGTGCGCAACTTTTGCGGGAGGTTGCTTCCAAAACAAACGATGTCGCTGGTGATGGTACCACCACAGCCTCTATTTTAGCACTCGCTGTGGCTAAGGAGGGATTCAAGAATGTCGCAGCTGGTGCGAATCCAGTACACCTGAGAAGGGGTATTGAAAAGGCAGTAAAGGCAGTAGTGGATAAACTGAAGCTGATGAGTAAGCCAGTGAAAGACAAGCAGGAAATCCAGCAGGTGGCTACCATCGCTGCTGCCAATGATGTGGAAATCGGTAAGACCATAGCGGACGCTATGGACAAGGTAGGAAAAGAAGGAGTTATCACGGTAGAGGAAGCCAAGGGAACAGAAACAGAGTTGAAAGTTGTAGAAGGTATGCAGTTTGACCGTGGTTACCTCTCACCTTACTTTATTACTGACCCGGAAAGGATGGAGTGTGTACTTCAGGATGCATATATTTTGATTCATGATAAGAAAATATCAGCCGTAAAGGATATTCTACCGCTTCTGGAAAAGGTGGCGCAGAGCGGAAAACCTTTCCTGGTCATTGCTGAAGAAGTGGAAGGAGAAGCGCTGGCCACTCTGGTGGTGAATAAACTCCGGGGAACACTCTCCTGTTGTGCAGTAAAAGCACCTGGTTTTGGTGACAGGAGAAAGGCGATGCTTGAGGATATCGCGATTCTCACCGGTGGACAGGCTATTATGGAAGAACTGGGGCTGAAACTGGAAAATGTGGATTTAAGTATGCTGGGACGGGCAAAAAGAATCATTGTTGATAAAGAGAACACCACCATTGTGGAAGGTGCAGGTTCTGCCTCCAAGATACAGGGAAGAATTAACCAGATAAGGGCGGAAAAGGAAAAAACAACCTCTGACTATGACCGGGAGAAGCTGGAAGAGCGTCTGGCTAAACTGGCTGGTGGTGTAGCGGTAATCAACGTTGGTGCACCAACAGAGACAGATATGAAGGAGCGGAAAGCAAGAGTGGAAGATGCTCTCAGTGCTACCCGGGCAGCAGTAGAGGAAGGGGTAGTTCCAGGTGGCGGGGTAGCTTTATTAAGGTGTCAGGAGGAAATTGATAAACTCAATCTCGCTGACCCTGATGAAGCCACTGGCGCCAAGATTGTAAAGATGGCTCTGGAATCCCCTCTGCGGCAGATTGCGGAAAATTCAGGTCTGGACGGTGCGGTGGCAGCAGAAAAAGTACGTTCCAGTGACAACCCCAATTATGGGTTTAACGCTGAGGCAGACAAGTTTGAGGATCTGGTGAAGGCTGGTATTGTGGACCCAACCAAGGTGGTACGCTCAGCGTTAGAGAACGGATGCAGCATGGCTGCACTTCTCCTTACCACAGAAACTCTTATTACCGAGATTCCGGAGAAGAAGGAGAAGTCAGCACCGCAAACACCGCCTTACCCTGAGTATTAACAGGAAAAGGCCCCGCCTTGCAAGGCGGGGCCTTTCTTTTTGCCTGGATGAAAAGATACCATTTGCTGGTAAGTGGCAGGGTGCAGGGTGTTGGATTCAGGTGGTATGTAAAAGATTTAGCAAGAAAGCAGAATCTGGCAGGCTGGGTGCGGAACCTCTCCAGTGGACAGGTGGAAATTATTGCTGAAGGAGAGGAGAAAGACTGGGTGTTATTTCTTCAGGGGTTAAAGAAGGGTTACCTTGGTGGAAATATTCAGGATATGGAGATACAGGAAGAGGCACCTGCTGGTGAGTTTCAAAACTTTGAAATCAAATTTTTCTGAATGGCAAAAAAATACTCGCAGCTGGCGCAGGCAGGGCTGAAAGAGAAGCTACCCTGCCTGGAGACATTTCCTAATCAGTTCTCCGGTTATACGATTACCAATATAATTCCGGAGTTCACCTCTGTTTGCCCCAGGACCGGACAGCCTGATTTTGGTACCATCACTATTGAATACATGCCGGATAAGCTGGTGGTGGAACTTAAGTCTCTAAAGCTTTATATCCAGAGCTATCGCCATTTAGGTATTTTCTATGAGAACGCAGTCAACCGCATTTTGAAGGATTTTGTCAGGGCGTGCAGGCCAATCCGGGCTAAAGTAACGGGAGAATTTGCTCCCCGGGGTGGCATCCGCACGGTAGTAGAAGCCAGCTATGGTCGGGTGCCCGGCTCTAAAAAAAATTTGACGAGAAGGGATAAAAGGGTTACCCTGTAATATCCATGTATGCCGAGCAACTTGAAAAACTGATAGCCTTACAGGAGCTTGACCTGGAGATAGCAGATTTACAGGAAAAGCTTGCTGTTTTCCCTGAGAAGATGAAAAAATGGCAACAGGAACTGAGCAAACAGGAAGAACAATTGAACCTCATGAGAAAGGAGCATCAAAGATTAAAAGTAACCAGAAGGGAGCGGGAGGCAGAATTGCGGGCGATTGAGGAAGAAATCAGTCGCTTGCAGAAGGTTCTTGACCAGGTAAAGACCAACCGGGAGTATACTTCTGTGCTGAATGAGATTCAAACTGTGAAAGATAAGCAGTCAGTTATGGAGAACACTGTTTTAGAGCTGATGGAAAAGGATGACCAGCTTACTTCTGAGGAAAAAGAATATCTTTCTTCTCTGGAAAAATTTAAGAAGGAAATTCAGGTAAAAGAAAAAGAGGACCAGGAACAGGCAGCTGAACTTAAAAGTTTGCTGGAGGAAAAACAGTCTCTTCGGAAAATGAAGATTCAGGAAATAGAATCAGGTTTGCTTGCTCTGTATGAACGTATTCGTAAAAGGAAAAAGGATGGTATAGCTGTCTGTCGTCTGGTGGTAGATGGAGAAAGTGCCAGCTGCAGTGGTTGTTCTGTCTTTGTCCCTGTTTATGTGGTGGAGAAGGTGAAAAGGAAGGCAGAGGTCGCGCACTGTGAAAACTGTAGCCGTATTCTCTACTGAGTACCAGGCGCAATAAAATTTAATTAAATGGGTGAAATTACTATTTACGTAGATGGTGTTTCTAAAGGGAATCCTGGCCTTTCTGCTTGTGCTGGTCTGGTTTACCGGGATGGGCAACTGGAGAGTCAGTTTGCCTATCCTCTGGGGATAACAACCAACAATGTAGCGGAGTACTGCGCACTGATTCTGGCTTTAGTGGAAGCCAGGCGGCTGGGAAATTACCCGGTAAATATCTATAGTGATAGCTTGCTTTTAGTTAAGCAGATACAGGGTAGTTATCAGGTGAAGGACGAATGGCTGAAAAGGCTTCATTTGATATCCACCAGGCTACTGGGTCTTTTCCCTGATGTCAGGGTGAGGTATATAAGTCGTCAGGGCAACAAAGAGGCTGACAAACTGGCTAATGCCTGTCTGAAGAAACAATACCAAATTAAAGGCAGTCAGGAAAAAAAAGAAGGCGATTCAGCCCAGACGGTGCGGTTACCGCCCCGGGAGCTTTTCGGGGAGGAAAGTCCGGACTCCAGCAGGGAAGGTGGCTCCTAACAGGAGCAGCCTGTGAAGGCTGGAAAGTGCCACAGAAAAAAAACCGCTTCCCTGATAGGGCAAGCAAGGGTGAAAAGGCGAGGTAAAAGCTCACCGGTCCGGTGGCAACACCGGAGCCTGGCAAACCCCACCTGGAGCAAGGTCAAGCAGAACCGGGTCCCTGCCCACGCTGTTGTTACCACAGCTTAAGGTTCGGGTAGACCGCACGAGCTTCAGAGCAATCTGAAGCCCAGATGGATGGTAACCCACGACAGAATCCGGCTTACAGCCGTCTGGGCTAAAAAAGAGAAAAATGGTCAAAAAAAGTGAGATAAGAAAAGGCCTGGATTTACTGAAGAAAAAGTTTGGTGAACAGGCTGTGGAAACAGCAGTAAGGGCAGTGGAAAACTGGAAACTGGAATTGCCTACCTGGTCCTTTGGGAGTTTTGGCGGAGGTCGTTTTTCCGGCTATACACCACCAGCAGCAGCCAGAACAATTGAAGAAAAATTGGACGATATTGCTTTTATTCATACCCTGACTTCTGCTGTGAAGGCTGTGGCTACCCATGTTTTGTGGGATTTTTCTGCTGATGGTTTAACGGTGGATTTTTCTCTGGTGAAACATGTTGCTCTGGAGGCAAAAAGCCGTAGATTGAAGCTGGGCTGTGTCAGTCCTACCTATTTCTTAAAAGGTTTCCATCAAGGTAGCTTTACAGCATTTTGTGAATCCACCCGCAGGAAGGCTGTGGAACAGACAAAATTAGCAGCAAAAATTGCCAGGCAGGTAGGTTCCGGAGTATTAACACTCTGGTTTCCGGATGGTTCCCTTTACCCTGGTCAGATTCAATTACGTCAGGCATACGAAAGAATGCGCGCAACTCTGCTGGAATCCCTGGCTGGCATAATAAAGGAAATGGTTGTCTTGATTGAGTATAAGGTCTTTGAACCTGGAACTTACAGTACCGTGATTCCGGACTGGGGAACTGCTTTTTTGTTAGCCCGGCATCTCGGCCCTGGTGCCGGAGTACTGGTGGATTTAGGTCATCACCATCACACTACCAATGTGGAACAGATTGTTGCGGTATTACTGTCAGAAAAAATACCCTTAGGTTTTCATTTCAATACTCGTTATGCTGCAGATGATGACCAGGCTGTAGAACCTAACCCCCAGCTGGCAAGGATTTTCTATGAACTGGTTAACAGTAAAGAAGAAGGTAATTTCCCCCAGGGTTGTCTTTTTATGCTTGACCAGGCCTGCAGCCGGGAAAATCGTATGGCGGCAGTGCTTCACTCCATTGATTCTTTACAAACTGCTTTAGCCCGGGCGTGTCTGGTAGATACCGCAAGGCTGCACCGACTACAAAGGGAAGATGATATTATCGGAGCTAATCGTCTTTTCAACGAGGCACTGATGCAAGCGGATGTTTCACCAATTCTTCATCTGGTAAGAAGGAATAAGGGGTTACCTGCTGACCCTGTGGCTGCCTATATGAGCAGTGGCTATAGAAAGAAGATAGAAGGCACCCGCTGTTAGTTGATTTTTCCAGTTCCGGATGAATTCCTTTCTCCATGTCTTGTAAGGTGGTCCACTTTTTAATTTTTTCCCGTAACGAAACATCCTTCTTGCCAACTGTAGCAACAAAAACAACGTTTTTCAGATTACCAGCAGGAAACCTTTTCCTCTGTTCTGGCAGGTACTTGACAAAAGTCTGTGCGTGGTTTATAGTCTCAGGTAGAAAATGGTATATTTTGGTGAGTATAGGGGAAAATTAGATAATCAGTGTAGACTGGTCATTCCAGCAAAATTGAGAAGTGTGTTGTGTGCTGGCAAAAACCGGGCTGTTTATATTGTCCGTGGTTTTGAAAAATGTTTTTTCCTTTTTTCTGAGAAAACCTGGCAGCAGGAAAGTGAAAAACTCGGTCAGCTGCCCCTGACCAGAAGTAAGGCAAGAGCTTTCAGTCGCTTCTTTTTTTCAGGAGTGTATCAGTCAAAGATAGACCGACAGGGAAGAGTTCTCATTCCGGAGCTTTTGTTAAACCACGCCGGGATTAGGGATAAAGTAGTGGTAGTAGGAGTGGGGAACAAAATTGAAGTCTGGAGCGAAGAAGTCTGGGATGGTTACTTTACTGAGACAGCACCAATGGCCAGCGAAATCGCAGACCAGCTGGACCTGTGAGCAGCGAAGTCATCAGCCAGTATTGGCGCAGGAAGCTATTTACTGGTTGAACGTGAAACCACCTGGCATATACGTGGACGCAACTGCAGGTAGCGGAGGACATACCGCGCTTTTACTTCAGGTTCAGGGAGTAAAAGTTATTGGTCTGGATAAGGATGAGGAAGCTGTCAGGTATCTTTCTCAGAAATTTGCAGGATATGAAAACTTTAAGCCTGTTCACGGCGGGTTTGAAGAAATGATAAAACTGCTGGCAGAAATTGGTATCCACCAGGTAGATGGGGTGTTTTTTGACCTTGGGTTGTCCCGTGACCAGGTCAAGGCTGCGGAACGTGGTTTCAGCTTTCAGATAGATGGGCCTCTGGATATGCGTTATGACAGAACCAGGGGAATTACCGCAGCGGATATCCTGAATACCTGGAAGAAAGACCAACTGGTGGCCTTGTTCCGGAATTACGGGGAAATAAAGCATCCAGAAAAAGTTGTCCAGGAAATCATGCAGCAAAGAAAAAAAGTACCTTTTCGCCGTACAGGACAGCTTTCTTCTTTAATCTGTTCGCTGGTGCGACGGCGTGGTCACAGACATCCAGCAACACTTTTTTTCCAGGCCCTGCGTCTGGCAGTGAACAATGAACTGGAATGTCTTTCTGCAGGTCTGGAACAAGCCAGACAGTTGCTGAGAAAATCAGGGCGGATGGTGGTTATCAGTTTTCATTCCCTGGAGGACAGGATAGTTAAACATTTTTTCGCCGGATGTGCAGATTTTTCTATTCTTACCAAAAAGCCAGTGGTGCCAGACTTTAATTTAATAAAAACACATCCGGAAAGCCGGAGTGCTAAACTGCGGGCAGCAGAAAAGATATGAAACGGAGAAAACTTGTTGAGCCGGGAGATTCTTATGTTTTTTTTGCTGTTCTGGCTATGTTCCTGATTGTCTTTGTTTTACTTTTTTCAGAATTGATTGACTGTGGTTATGAGATTGAACGGGCGAGAAAGCGTTACCAGGAACTTCTCACTATGAATCAGTTTTATCAGGCAGAAATATTGCGGCTGTCTTCCTTACCTTCACTATGCCAGAGAATGCAGCAGTATGGATTATCACTTTGTATCCCGGAAAAATGGTCCTGGTGGAAATTCAGTATCAGTCCGCAGGCCAAAACTGGGGACGTTAATGGAAAAAACGTGGTCCAGCAATAACCAGCAAATTTTTCTGCACAGAATGAGGTTTGTTCAACTGTGTTTCTTAATTTTATTTATCATCATTTTTCTGGGGCTGGTTTACCGTCAGGTTCTTCGTCCCATGGCTGCGCCCGGGAAAATTGTCAAGGTGGAAATGCCTGTCGCAAGAGGACGAATCCTGGACAGGGCAGGTATTGCCCTGGCTAGCAGTGTACCCAGTTATGGAGTGTACTTGGACTACTGGGAAATTCGGGAAAGGGAAAAAAAAGAGCCAGGATATCTGGAGAGACTTAAATCCACCCTTGCGAAGGTATTGAATATGAGTAACCAGGAAATAGAAGAACGGACTCGCCCTCCGTATCCTCTGGTGCGGAAAATTCTTACTCCTGATGAATACCAGGAATTGAAAAAACAGGATTTAACCGGGCTGGATTTTGTAAGAACCTACCAGCGTGTCTACCCGTTCGGAATTATAGCCGCGCATATCCTTGGCTTTGTGGGCACTGACGGGGAGGGACTGGAAGGTGTGGAGTTTTTTTATGATGCTATGTTGAAAGGGAAAGCTGGTTTATCGCTGGTGGTGAGGGATGGATGTGGCCGTCTCATTCCGTCTCTGGAAAAAGTCTTATGCCGTCCGGAACAAGGTGCGGATTTGATTTTGACCATTGATTTCACTATCCAGAGTATTGTAGAAGAAGAAATTGACAGAGGTCAGAAAATTTTTCAGCCAGCAGGTATCACAGCTATAGTAATGGAGGCTAACACCGGAGAAATTTTAGCCCTGGCTAATCGGCCGGTATATGACCCTAACTGTTTCCAGAAAGTACCGGCTGATTGGCGAAGAAACAGAGCGGTCACTGACTATTATGAGCCTGGTTCTATCTTCAAGATTGTCACTGCTGCAGCCTGCCTGGAGGAAGGCAGGGTTAAATTGGGACAAGAATTTTTCTGTGAGAATGGCCGCTGGTATGTACGTAACCACTGGTTGCATGATGTTCATCCTTACGGCACGCTCACATTTGAACAGATTATTATTAAGTCCAGCAATATTGGCACGGTAAAGCTGGCTCTTTTGCTGGGTGAGGAAACCCTTTATCATTACTGCAAACTTTTTGGCTTTGGTGAAGTCACGGGGATAGATATTCCCGGGGAAATTCCCGGGATATTGAGGCCTCTGGAATCCTGGTCAGGTTATTCCATCACAGCAGTCCCCATCGGACAGGAAGTGGGAATTAATGCTGTTCAGGGTGCCAGGGCAATGGCAGCTTTAGCCAACGGTGGCAGACTTGTAAAGCCTTATCTGGTGAAAGGATTTCGTTCTGGAGCGAATGTCACCTATCTGCACAGGGAAAACAATTGCCCCACTATACTTTCCAGGAACACATGTCAGATTATAAGTAACATCCTGGAAAAGGTGGTCTCCTCTGAAGGCACAGCTCATAAAGCCAGTATTGAGGGCTATCGTATTTGCGGGAAGACAGGTACTGCCCAGAAGTGTATTGGTGGCAGATATTCTTCCAGAGTGGTAGCCTCTTTTGTTGGGTATCTGCACCAGCCTGAAACCAATCTGGTTGTTCTGGTGAGTGTTGACGAGCCCAAAGGGGCACAGTTTGGTGGTTCGGTAGCAGCTCCCATCTTCAGGAATATTTTGTGGAGAATACTCCAGTACAAAAAAATTGCCCCTGCCCAGCATCAGGAGTTTCTGGCTGATAATTCTCCCGGAGTTTCAGTCTCTCAAAAGAAAGATAACCATGAAACTAAAAGAGCTAATTAGAGATATTCCGGTCCGCCGAGTTATTAACTTCAATAATGTGGAGATTGCCGGTCTGGCATACGATTCGCGTAAGGTAAGGCCAAATTTTCTTTTTGCAGCAATTCCTGGAACCCAGAAGGATGGACATGCCTATATTCACGATGCGATAGACCGGGGAGTATCTGCGGTACTGATGCAACGGAAGGATATAGTTATTCCCTCAACTGTTGCAGGACTGGTTGTGGATAACACCAGGCAAACCCTGGCACAACTGGCTGCAGTTTTTTTTGGCCATCCTTCAAAACGGCTGCAGGTTACTGGTATTACCGGCACCAAGGGGAAAACCACAACTGCCTATCTACTGCAGGCTCTTCACCAGCAGGCAGGAGAAAATTGTGGTCTGATTAGTACCATTAACTACCAGATAGGAAAGCGGGCCATTACTTCCTCCAATACTACTCCAGAAAGTCTGGATTTACAGGAGATGATGGCGGAAATAGAAAGGTCTGATTGTCGCTCTGTGGTGATGGAGGTTTCCTCTCATGGAAGTGACCAGGGCCGTATCGCAGAGATACATTTTGATACCGGTCTGCTTACCAATGTAGCCTCCCACGAACATCTTGATTATCATGGGACTTTTAAAAACTACCTTCAGGCAAAGATAAAATTCTTCAGCCAGTATCTTGTTTCCAGTGAAAAGAAGAATAAGGTTGCAGTTATTAACCTGGATGAGCCGGTAGCCAGGCATTTTCTTTCTGCACTGGCAGGAAAAGATGTGCGGGTGGTTACCTGCGGGAAAAGTGGGAAAGCACAGGTGAGGCTGGTTTCCTTCAATCTTGACCGTAAAGGTAACAATCTTAAGGTAATGATAGATGGCCAGCAGCAGGAGTTTTTTTCGCCTCTTCTGGGTCTGGGAAATGTTTATAATGCTTTGTTGACCATAGCTTATGGCTGGGCGAGAAACTTTCACCTGGACATAATACGTGCAGCTTTATCTAAACAGGTATCTGTGCCCGGACGGTTTGAGATTGTAGACGCCAAGCAGCCTTTTTCTGTGGTGGTGGATTATGCCCATACTGCTGATTCTCTGAAGTCCTTATTACTCTCTGTTCGGGCTTTACGGCCGGAACGCATAATTGTGGTTTTCGGTTGTGGTGGAGACAGGGACAGGAGCAAGCGTCCACTGATGGGTGCTGTTGCCGCCAGGTTAGCGGATTTAGTCATCATTACTTCAGATAATCCGCGGAGTGAAAATCCCTTACAGATTATCCAGGATATTATGAAGGGGATATCTTTTCTGCGGCGGCGGCGCTGTGTGGCAATTGTAGACCGCAGAGAAGCAATCCGTCAGGCTATCAGTTTTGCCAGGCCAGGAGATTTTGTGGCCATTGCGGGTAAAGGACACGAAACTTACCAGATTTTTCAGAAAACAGTAATTCCTTTTGATGACAGAGTAGAAGTCAGGAAAGCCTTAGAAGATTTAGCCCTGAAAACAGGCAGAGAAAAGGAGTAAGGTTGGTTCCCGTCAGGCTGGGACAGATAGAAGAATGGTGTAAGGGACAGCTGGAGCGTGGAGACCCGCAGCAACTGGTCACCGGTATAAGTACTGATTCCCGGACTATTAAACCGGGCTGCGTTTTCATAGCCTTAAAAGGGCCAAGATTTGACGGGCATGATTTTGTGGCAGAAGTGTTTAGAAAAAAAGCAGTGGCTGCTGTTGTCAGGAAAGATTTCCCTTTTCCGGATGGCAGTCTTATCAGGGTTTCGGATACCACCAGGGCTCTGGGTGAGATTGCTGAAGCCTATCGCAAACAGTTTCACGTGGAACTGCTGGGTATAACCGGAAGTTCTGGCAAAACTACCACCAGAGAAATAGTTACCAAAATTCTTTCCGGAAGATACAACGTACTGGCCAGCCAGGGCAATTTTAATAATGAGATTGGTTTACCTTTAACTCTCCTGCAGCTGCAACCATGCCATAAGTTCTGTCTGGCAGAAATGGGTATAAATCATCCTGGCGAGATGCAGAAACTCTGCCGGATATCTCATCCGACCTCGGGTTTAATTACTGCCATAGGATGGGCACATGCAGGATTTTTCAAGAGTTTGAAACAGATTGCTTTGTCCAAAGGGCAACTTCTGGTAAACCTGGAAGGAGGCCGCCTTTCTTTTCTCAATGCCGACGCACCTTATTATCCTCTTCTGAAAGACCTGGCCAGGGGTTCTGTATTTTCTTTTGGAGTGAAAAATCCTGCTCACTTACAGGGCTATGTGATAAAAGAGGATTTGTTTTCCTTTGTGTTCAAAGTAAAAAATAGCTCGGCCTGCTTTCAGATGAACTTCTGGAATCCGCATTGGATTTATGCTGGTCTGGCAGGGTTAGCAGTTGGGCTGGCCTTCGGTATCCCGGAGAAAGTTACAGGTGAAGTCCTGGCAGAAATTCAACCTTTACCTGGCCGCGGTCAGGTATGGAAACTTAATGGTATTACTGTTATTGATGAAAGCTACAATTCTAATCCTGATGCTTTGCTGCAGTCTTTGGTTGCTCTGACAAAAAAAAGGGTGCCAAGAACTGTAGCCATCCTGGGTGATATGGCAGAACTGGGAAGACGCTCGGCTTATTTTCATGTGAGGATTGGCAGGATGTTAAAGCGTCTGGCCCCAGGAATGGTTTTTCTGATAGGAGAAAATATGCTTTACGCCCATGGGACTGCAGAAGAAAAGTCTCATTTCCATTTCTCCAGACTGGAAGATTGTCTGGAGGTTCTGCCGGGATATCTTCAAGAAGGAGATTTGGTTCTAATTAAAGGTTCGCGGATGATGGGGATGGAGAGAATTGTTTCTTTCCTGAAAAATTATTACGGGGGAAATTATGCTGGCTGATTGGCTTTACGGCTGGAATAACTTGTGGTCCGGGTTTAATGTTTTCCGGTATATCACTGTACGTACAGCCCTGGCAACATTTACTTCGCTTTTCTTTTCTGTGTTACTGGGACCTGTCCTCATTAAAAAGCTGAAGAACTTTTGCCACCCAACATTACTTACCTTCCGGGAAAATAAAAGCACCACTCCCACAATGGGTGGCTGGCTTATCGTTGGTACATGTTTTCTTTCCGTCTTTTTATGGGCAAACCTGAAAAATATTTATATTCTGCTGCTGGTTCTGGTAATGGCCTGGCTGGCCATCTTTGGTTTCTGGGATGACTACCTGAAACTGACACTAAAAAATCCCAGAGGTTTAAGACCGGCAGTTAAAGTAATCGGGCAGGCTGGAGTGGGTTTTCTCACAGGCTTGATTCTGTACTACCATCCTGCTCTGGGATTTAACACTGACGTAGCCTTGCCTTTTTTGAAAAAGATTCTTCTTCCTTTAGGCAGCTACTACATTCTTTTTTCTACCTTCATTATTGTGGCTACTTCCAATGCCGTAAACCTCACCGACGGTATGGATGGTCTGGCGATTGGACTGGTTTTAATGGTGGTTCTGGCTTACGGGGGCATTGCCTATCTGGCTGGTAATATCAATTTTGCAAACTACCTGAATATTATTTATGTCCGGGGGGCAGGGGAAGTATGTGTGTTCTGTGGGGCACTAATTGGTTCCAGTCTTGGGTTTCTCTGGTATAACTGTTATCCTGCGGAAATTTTCATGGGCGATGTAGGTTCTCTGCCCCTGGGTGGAGTAATCGGACTTCTTTCCATTTTTGTTAAGCAGGAAATCTCCTTAATCTTTGTGGCAGGAATTTTTGTCCTGGAAGCAATTTCTGTAGTCTTACAGGTCATTTCGTTTCGTACCAGGGGCCGACGTATTTTCCGCATGACACCCATTCATCACCATTTTGAGCTGGCTGGCTGGCCGGAGACAAAGGTAGTAGTAAGATTCTGGATAATTGGTTTGATTCTGGCTCTGTTTACTGCCATCACACTGAAAATCAGGTGAAAAAATAAAAATGGAATGGAAAGGTAAACGCGTGCTGGTGGTAGGACTGGGTGAAACCGGCTGGGCAGTGGCTAAATGTCTGAAAAATAAAGGAGTACAGGTTACAATCACAGAAAAAAACTCCAGTCCGTTTATGCAGGAAAAAGCCAGGTGTTTAAGGGAAGAGGGAGTGGAAGTAGAGCTTGGTTCCCATAAAGAGTCATCCGTGAAAGATTGTGACCTTGTAGTTCCCAGCCCGGGAGTACCTGCGGATAGCTTGCCACTGAAGCTGGCTAAAGCCCTGAAAAAACCGGTTCTAAGTGAAATTGAGGTAGCCTTCCGGCTTTCCGCCAGTAAAAAAATCATTGCCGTAACAGGAACCAACGGTAAAACAACCACAAGCAGTCTTCTTGGCTTTCTTCTGCATAAGGCCAAACTGCCTTACCTGGTTTGCGGGAATATCGGGAATCCTTTCATTGGTGAACTGAATAATTTAACTTCTGCTACCTGGGTAGTTTTAGAAGTAAGTAGTTTTCAGCTGGAGTATGTAGAAGAGTTTAAGCCCCAAATCGGGATTTTGCTTAATGTCACCGCAGACCATCTTGACCGTTACCGCACAATGGAAGAATATTTTCAGGCAAAGGCGCGGCTTTTTTCCAGACAGCAGATGGATGACTGGGCGGTATTAAATTATGATGATTTTTTCTGCCAGTCACTGAGAGAAAGAATCAGTGCCAGGAAAATCTTTTTCAGTCTGGAGACGAGAAACAAAGGACTCTGGTATCAGGACCAGGAAGTCTGGTCCAGTTTGAAAGGGAAGGAAGAAAAAGTTTGTAGTCTGAAAGATGCAGTCTTGTTTGGAAAGGGCAATCTTCAGAATATGCTGGCAGTATCAGCAGTGGGCACAATTCTAAATCTGGGTCGTGGTGTCCTGGAAGAAACATTCCAGCAGTTTCCACCCCTGCCTCACCGGATGGAAAAGGTTGCCCGGATAGACGGTATCTGTTTTGTTAATGATTCCAAAGCGACAAATGTGGATTCTGTGAAGAAAGCACTGGAAACATTTCCTGACAGAAGTGTAGTCCTTATCATGGGTGGTAAGGATAAAGGATTTTCTTTTAGCGAACTGCAAGACCTGGTAAGAAAGAAGGTTTCTTATCTCCTTGTTCTGGGAGAAACGGCAAAAAAGATTAGCGAGCAACTGGGAGACTGCGGAGTGCCTATTGTTTTTGTTTCCAGTCTGGTGGAAGCAGTCAAGACAGGATATGAGAAAGCCAGAGTTGGACAAACTGTACTTCTGTCTCCTGGTTGTTCTTCCTTTGACATGTTTACCAATTACAAGGAGCGAGGCGATGTCTTTAAGAACGCGGTCAAGGCTCTACGATAGAATCTGTATGACCAGCGGGATTTTGCTGATTTTAGGCACAGTAGTTGTTCTCAGTTCCTCCACAGGGTCAGCAATTGAAAGAACAGGTAATCCGCTTTACTACTTCCAGAGGCATCTTCTCTGGCTGGCGATTGGCGGGCTGGCTATGGTGGGAGTTAACAAATTTGGTATCAACAGGCTGGAAAGAAGCAGCTGTTTCCTTCGCTGGATTTTTATTGGTTCTGTCCTGCTTCTTCTGGTTCCCGTATTCGCGAAAACTTTACGGTGGGTTATCATAGGTCCTTTCAGTTTTCAGCCAGCAGAACTGGTGAAGCTTACCTTTATTCTTTTCCTTTCAGACTATTTGAGAAAAAACAGGCATCTGAGCTATAAGGCAAAAAATCTTTTCTGGCCTGTGTTTTCCTTTCTGGTGGTAACAGGGATTCTCCAGCTGCAGAAAGACCTGGGAACCTTTGTCATTATCTTTCTCTTGTTGGGTCTTCTTCTGCTGCTGTCCGGGCAACCAAAAAAACATTTAATTTTCCTCGGTTCTTGCGGGGTTGTTCTTTTTATTCTCTTGATCTTCCTTTTTCCGTACCGGCTGGTACGGGTAGTCTCTGTATTCAGTGGAGCAAAGGACGTTATGGGGAAGGATTATCAACCGTTTCAGTCTAAGGTAACATTAGGAACAGGTGGGCTTGTTGGACGGGGGATAGGTGCTGGTTTGGCGAAACTTCTTTATTTACCAGAGGCGCACAAAGACTATGTTTACGCTGTTGTGGGGGAAGAAATGGGGCTGGTGGGAACTTCTATGGTTCTCCTATTTTTTGTTATTTTGACTTTTTCCGGGTTAGAACTGGCACTGAGAGCCAGGAGTGATTTTCAACGTTTCCTGGCTGCTGGGATTGGCGGCTTATTCGGTTTTCAATTTCTGCTTCATGCCAGTGTTGTGCTGTGTATAGTCCCGGCCAAAGGTACCACCTTACCTTTTTTCAGCGTGGGTGGGTCCTCTTTACTGGTTAATCTGATTGGTCTGGGAATTCTTCTGAGTATTGCCAGGCAGACATGTTTTCCAGCATCTTTAGATGACTTACAGGAATCTTCTCTTCTGGAGTATGAAAGGGCCAGGCATTTTACCTGGCGCCGTTATAGACCCCTTCGTTTGAGACTTCCATTTTTTTCCAGGTGAGAAGTCTTTTCTAAGAGGAGGGTGAAACGGCCGGTAGTATAGACGGGAAGGGTTAGTTCCTCGGCTGTTTTCTGTTCCGGACCAGGCGGCATATGGAAAACGGTCTGAAGAGAAAAACTAAAATTTCCAGTAAACTTGATTAGTTCACCTGCAGCCCGGTCAAAGGTAAATATTCCCCCGGCAAGATTTTTCCCCTGGAGGGAAACGGTAATGTCCTTCTCGCTTTTCGTTTTCCTGATATTCTGACCAGCAGCCAGCCTGATGAAAGCCTGACCATTTTTTTCCCCGGTGTAGGTATAAGTAAACTCAAATTCACCCAGGGGTAAGCCGGGAAAATTTAGTGAGCCAATACTCTGTTTCCAGGATGACCCGGGGTTTAAAGAAGAGGAAGAAAATTTCGGCAACAAGTTAAGGAACTGAAAAAGGTTGATGGCTGCCGGGGTAATCTGCTCTGACCCGGTTATATTACCCTGATTGTCCATGGTGAGTCGTAAAACTCCGAATAAAGGCGAACATTGTGTTTCAGAAGAACTTAAGTCCTCCAGGATATTGGCTCCAACTTTTACCAGGCTCCTGCGGGTTTCCAGACGGAGACAAACAATCCCCTGATTTACTTCTTCCGGGATAATTAAAAGATGGGTACTTATGGAAAGATTACTTTTCTCCTCAGTTTTTCGCTGGTAGGAGTAGCTGGTAGTTCCTTGCAGTTGCAGTTTGTACTCCAGAATCTGTCCGACTCTAAATCTGTACCAGGCAGTCTCTTGTGCTAAAAGAAGTGCCGGGGACAGTAAGCAAAGAAAAATTTCTTTCATGAAATTTTCTGCACTGCCTGACGGAGTTTTTCCACTGCCTTTTGAAGATTCTCCATACTGGTGGCAAAGGATATCCTGATATAGGAATCTGCGCCAAATTCTTTACCTGGTACTACAGCGAGAAGATATTCTTCCAGAAGCCGGCTGGCTAACTCTGTGGAAGAAAAATGTCCCCAGGAAAGGAAAATATAAAACGCACCCTCAGGTCTGGGATAGGAAATTTGTGCTGGAAGGTTCTGCAGAAGAAACAACCGGCGACGGGAGAATTCTTCCACCATTTTTTCGTAAAGATCATTCTTTGCCTGTAAAGCTACTATGGCTGCCTTCTGGACAAAGGAAACTGGATTGGAGGTTGTCTGGCTCTGGATGCTGGCTATAGCAAGAGCAATTTCTCCCGGGGCCGCAACATAACCTAACCGCCATCCAGTCATGGAAAAAGTCTTGGAAAACCCATTGACGACAATGCACCGGTTTTGTATCTCCTTATCTAACGAGGCTATACTTACGGCTTTGTTACCATCAAAAACAATTTTTTCATAAATTTCATCAGAGATACACAAAATGTTATTTGCCAGAAGAATTTCTGCCAGCTTCTCCAATTCTTTTCTGGTATAAACCACGCCGGTAGGATTACAGGGAGAATTCAGAATAAATGCTTTGGTCCTGGGGTTTATCAACTCCTTTAAGTGGTCAAGGTCTGCAGTAAACCGCTCGTTGCGCGCACAGATGACCGGCTTACCGCCAGCCAGTTTCACCATTTCCGGGTAACTAACCCAGTATGGTGCCGGGATAATCACCTCGTCTCCCTGGTCCAGGATAGCCAGCATGACATTAAAAAGGGAATGTTTGGCTCCGTTGGAAACGATAATCTGCTCCGGTTGATACCGCAAGCCGTTTTCCCGGAAAAGTTTTTCACAGATAGCCTCACGCAGCTGGCTGATACCGCTGGAATCAGTGTATTTGGTAAAACCCTGCTTCAGTGCCTCTATGCAGGCCTGTTTGATTTCTAAAGGAGTATCAAAATCTGGTTCTCCAGCGGAAAGGTTAATTACTTCCACCCCGTTTTGTTGCATCTGGCGGGCTTTACGATTAATGGTAAGTGTGGCGGAAGGTTGAATTTCTTGCGCCCTGAAAGAAACAAATTTTCTCATTTTTTGCTCCTGTTACTCCACCGGAAAGCACTCCGGATGGGCCCGGGGACCAAATTTTTGTTCGGCTTCCTGCAATCTTTTTCTTTGCTGTGCGAGAATCTCAGATACTTCCTCTGGTGCGTCAGCCACATTTTTTTGGTGAAACTTCTCAACCCTGGCAAGTTTTTCCAGGTTTTCCGGCACCCGCAGGGTAAACTGCTTGACATAATCCTGCTGCCTGTACTCTTTATTCAGAACCTGGTGAAAGAGTGCACGCAAATCTTCAAAACAGGGAATGTAACCTGTGGGTGCACGTCTTGCTTTTACCTCACCATGGATGCGTAGCTCCATCCATTTAATCCAGACATGCTTATCTTTTACTTCGTTAACAAAATTTCCTTTTTCGTCGCGCAGAAAATAGTTAACTGCAAAAATAAAAGGGGGTTTTTTCAGTTTATTGCCAAAAACCAGATTATTCTGGATGTATTTTCCCAGAGGAATAGAAACGAAATCCTGAATGGACATAAGGTTAATTTCCTGGATACCTTCCTGCCCAATGATAGCATAGGTGGTTTCAGTTTCCAGGCAGGCTCCATAAGCAACTATTCCATGCTGCCAGTTAAAACTTTGCTGACAGGGGAACCAGGCAGAAGCATCCCTTCCTCCATAAATGATACCGGAAAGTTCCACTCCTTCGGGATTGTTGAGGTTTTCATCGCAGTTTTCTAAGTTCTTCAGGGCTACCGTGTAACGAGCATTCTTATGAGCAAAAGGTATTTCGTTTCCCTGGTCATCTTTTTTACCGGAAAACCATTCTCCAGAAAAATTGTAGCCGCTATCAGGTACAGGGATACCCATTCCCAGCCAGTAAGGACGTCCATCTTTAATCAGAACATTGGAGAAGATAACTTCCCCTGGACTGGTTAAGATTTTCCAGATGATGGGGTCATCTTTGGCGTTGACGTTTTGAATGATACCAAAGATACCAGACTCTGCGTTCACCGCCCGGCACTGGCCATCTATGGCTCGGAAATAAGCGATATCATCTCCCAGGATGGTCTCTCCTGGCAGCATAGCAGTAGAGGTTTTCCCGCAGGCACTGGGAAAAGCACCAGCCAGATAAGTTTTCCGCTGGTGCGGACCTTTGACTCCCATCAGAAACATATGTTCTGCCAGCCACCCTTCTTTATCGGCTTTCCTTATAGTTAACCGGAGAGCCAGTTTTTTTAAACCCACAGTATTTCCTGCATACTGAGTATTCACGCTATAAACTGTGTTGGTGAGGTAATCTATATATATACGTTTCTTTTCCGGTTCAGCACTTGTCATTCTCTTATTCAATTTTCCTGCTGAATGTAAGGTTGCCAGAAAATCAGCCTTCTGTCCCAGACGTTTAAATTCTTCATAACCCGGTCTGTATAGCAGATTCAGAGAGTGGGAGACATAATAGGAATCAGTGCATTCCACACACGGAATACTGAAGACAGAATTAGCTGGTCCTAATGTCAGAAAACGGACAATCATGGTGCGACCCTTCATAGAACCCCGGAGTAGATTCCTTATTTCTGCCAGTCCGGTTTCTCTTTCTATCTGGTTTAAAGCAGGGCTTAGTTTGTCTGATTCAGGCACAAGATATTTAGTTACCTCTCTGTCTCTTCCCTGGTCCTGGATACCGTCAAAATGGACAGTATGACCAGGGATAGCTAAAGGTATCTCCTCACCCAGAGATATGGCTTGCTGGCGGCTGTATTCTATATCTTCCGGGGAATCTGTGCTCACCCAGATATTTTCCGGTTCACACAGTTTTATTGCTTCCGCGATGAAGGAATGAAGTTTTTGATTCTCAATGGCAGCTAAAAGCTGGTAACTTCTGAAAGAAATTTGCTCTCTGAGACTGTTTAGAGCATCTGCCATATTTTCTCCTTTTGTTAGCTCCGAGAATATTTGAGCATAACATATTTCCTCCTGCCTGGTCAAACTGCGTACTAAACAAAAATTTATTCTTGCCGTCAAAATTATGTTAAACTTCCTTTTCAAAAATGAGACGCATATCTGCTCTGCTTGCTTGCTCTCTCCTTGTTATTATTTTTACCTGGAAGCAGCCTTCTGCTGAGGTTGTCCGGGTTAGATACAACAAAAATTCTCCTACCCTCGGGATTCAGGAGGCAGTGGATTCTTTATCCGGTAAAGGCGGAACAGTTTTTGTCCCGGCTGGTCGTTACATCTTAAGGTGCCCGGTTTTTCTGGATGCCAGTCACAGCAATCTGACCATTACCGGGGAAGGGGAAGCTACCATCCTGGAGACAGATGCCTATGAGTACAGGCTAAACCTGGTTGCTGATGGTAAAACCGGGCAGAAGCATATTCTGGTTGATGATACTTCTTTTGTGAAAATCGGAGACGGCCTCTACATTTATGAAAATGGTAACGATTTTGGTGCCGGTACAGTAGTCAGGGTTACCGGTATCCATGGAAAGCTGCTTGCTCTTAACAGTCCCCTTATTGATACCTACAATGTGAAAAACCAGGCTATTGCCAGACACATTTTTAATGTATTCTGTGCTCATAGTGTGGTTAATCTGACTATCCGGAATTTGAAATGTCTTGGCAACCTCAGGAGAACATTTACTACCAGTAGCTGGGTAGGGAACTCCGTATTTTTTCTTGATGGTGCAAATATAACTATCAGGGAAGTAACCGTCCAGGACAGTCCGGCTGATGGTATTTATATTGGTGGGCATAATGGTGTTAAGGTTGTGGACTGCCGGTTAGAAAATATTGCTCAGCGAGGCATTCACCTGGCTGGACACCGTGGTCAGCAAAGAATGGGCGGGACAGTTTCGGGAAATATCATCAGTAAGGTAGGAGATTATGGGATTTATCTCTGTGACAACTGTCGGGGCCTGGTGTTAAAGGGAAACAGGATTTTTGATACTGGCTTTTATGAAGGTCCGGCTGGAAGAATCACCCATACCGAAGAGATTCCTCCCGCGGATATGGCAAGAACAGGGCTACTGAAAAATTTGTTGCCTGCCTGTACCAGACCTGCTGGAATTGGGGGTCTGGGTGCTGGTGGTGATGCTGATAATCTTATCGCCGAAAACATTATTTATCGCATTAAAGGCAGCGGTATCGCCTTCCAGCGCTGGGTTACAGAGAACCAGCCCGGTCGCAATATGGTTATCATCGGTAACAACATTTTTAATGTTACCGGACCGGGTATTTTTGTTTATGGAGGTTCGGGAATCCTCGTTTCAGGAAATACAATCTCCCGGAGTGGAACAGGACTGACGATAAAAGCAAGCAGTTACTGTTACATCCAGGGAAATTTCATCAACCAGGCAGGAGCTGGTATCCAAATTTATTCCTTTCAGTCGTGGGTAGAAAAAAATATTATTTCTCACAATAGCATTCTTGACTGCCCGAAAGCAATAGTCAAGGCAGGTCAGGTCCGGAATAACATAGTGAAGGATAATTACTTTTTGCGGAGTGAATAGTTGTTCAGTTTTTCCTGCTGTTGCTTTTTCTTCTCGCTGAGGGTAAAATGAAAAACAAAGGGAGGCATTATGCCTTACGACATAGTGATAAGATTTTGCTGGATAGTAATAACCATCTGCATTGCTTCTCTAACAGTTTATCTTTTTTCCACTCTCAGGCGTCTGAACAGGATTTTGAAAGATGTGGAAGAGGTAACAGGGAGAGTAAGACCGGTGGTGAGATTTCTCAGCAATGCATTACAAACAGGAAAAAATTTAATGAAAGTCTTATCTTTTTTTCGGGCAAGAAGAACAAAGAACAGAAAGGGGGATAAAAATGGCTGAGAACGGAAATGAAGTCAAGGGTTTAGTAGCTGGAATGGTCATCGGAATGGCTCTTGGGGCAATTTTGGGCATTCTTTTTGCTCCTGTGAGCGGACAGGAAGCCAGAAATCGGCTGAAAGCTTTTCTGGAAGAATTACCTGAAAAGGCGAAAGATTTAGGGGAGAAAGCCAGACAGGTTTTGAAGAAAAAAGAGGAGCAACAGGTTTAAGCTAACCTGTTCTAAAAAAATCTCTGATTTGTCTTGCGCCGAACCTGGAAGTCAGGAAAAGGCAAAGTCCCAGCAGTATCATACCCAGGACGCCAAGGGCACTGGCAATACCTGGACCATCGGTCAGTCTTCCTGCTAAACTGTAAATCACCTTTGCCAGAGGAAAGAACCTTTCCTGAAAAGCAAGAATCAGGCTACTGCTAACTTCCAGCATAGAAAAAGCAAAGACCATAATAGCACCACTTATCAAGCCCGGGGTAACCAGAGGTAAAACAATCCGCCGGAAGGTTGTCCGGGGTTTGGCTCCCAGGCTGGCTGATGCTTCTTCCAGTTGCTCATTTAGCTGCTGGAAGCTGGCGCAGGCACTTCTTACCAGATAAGGTAAGCGTCTGACCGCATATGCTGCTACCAGCAGGACCACAGGATTCTTTCTCGGGTCCACCCAGGTTCCGGAGAAGGCAGTACAGTAAGAGAAACCAAGAGCAATCCCGGGAATAGCTAAGGGCGTCATGGCTAAGGTGTCCAGGAGTGGTTTTGTCCGGAACTGATGTCTTATCAACAAAAAACCGATGGTAAGTCCGAAAATAATATCTATCCCGGTAGCCAGAATACTGAAAAAAAGGCTGTTGATAATACCTGTTCTTGTAAGGGGATGGTTCAGTACCTTGAGATAATGATGGAAAGAATAATCCGAGGGCAAAATAGAGAAAAACCAGCGCCGGGCAAAAGAACTGAGGATAACACTAAGATGGGGAAGAAGGCTAACTGCTGCCAAGAAAAACAAAACAAAACAGACAGTTAATCTCCTGGTGCCAGAAAGAACCTCTTTTGTCAGGGGAAAAGGAGTACGGCCGGTAGTGTAGATTGACCTTTCCACTGTCTTTTTGGTAAGAAGGAAAAGCACGGAACTCAAAAGTAAAACTATCAACACCAGTGAGTATCCAGCAGGGTTGATGTTAACATCCTTCAACGCGTTGAAAATCTGTACCGGCAAAAGTTGGGTATATTCAAAAACTAAGGGTGTTCCCAAATCGGTCAGTGACCAGATAAAGATAATAGCAGAGGCTGCAAAATAGCCTGGCCGGAGTAAAGGGAAAGAAATATACCGAAAAGTCTGCCAGGGAGAAGCACCCAGACTGGCACTGGCTTCTTCACACGAGCGGTCAAAGTTAGCCATGGCTGCGGAAATATTCAGGTACATAATGGGGTACAGATGAAGAATTTGCAGGATGGCAATACCCAGAAGACCACTGCCCAGCCAGGGGATAGGCGTATGCATAATTCTTAACCGGAGAAGAAGTAAATTGAGAGAACCAAACCGTGCCAGAAACTGCTGCATACCGATAGCACCCACAAAAGGACTGATAATCACAGGCAGAATAAAGACCAGCCGATAAAAGCTGGCACCAGGAAAACTGTATCTGGTAAGAAGCAAAGCTAAAGGAATTCCCACAAGAGTTGTCCCTGCCAGAGTAAAAACTGCCAGCAATAAACTGTTAAAGAGGGAGCGCAATACTAAGGAGTTAGAAAGGATTGAGGCAAAAATACTTAAGGAAAACCGGCCGTTAACCAGTAAACCCTGTGGCAAAAGCCATAGCAATGGATAAACGAGAAAGAGTGCCAGAAAAAGGTAAGAAACAAAAATTAACAATTTTTTCATTGCTGGTGGGGTTCTATCCCTTTTTCCTCGCAGAAAAGGAAGAATCTATCAGCTGGCACTGAGAAAGAGAGTTTTTCTCCAGTCTGGAGTCTCCGGCCCACTTCGAGGGGCAGATGTAGAATGAAATTCTTGTTGCTGGAAGTTGTACCTGTCACCCTGATAATACCCTCTCCCATCTCCAGTTCAGCTACTATCATGTAGAAAACATTTGTCTGAGCAGTCTTCAGACTTATGCTTTCCGGCCGGAAGCCTATTTCTACTTTCTGCCCGGGTGGCAGGTTTCCTTTCCCGGAGACAAAAATTTGTCCCTCAGGGGTTTCTATTTCCAGAAGCCCGGCTGTGGTTCTTTTTACAGTGCCAGTAAGTATATTAAGGAAACCAACAAAATTAGCCACAAATTTATTCTGCGGCTGGAAATAGAGTTCCAGAGGATTCCCTGTTTGTTTGACTTCACCCTGGTTCATCACTGCCATCCGGTGGGCCATACTGAGAGCTTCATGCTGGTCATGGGTTACATAAATCATCGTAACCCCTGTTTCTTTCTGTATTTTCTTAATCTCCTGTCTCATTTCCTCACGCAGGTGAGCGTCAAGATTACTCAATGGTTCGTCCAGAAGCAAAAGTCTTGGTCTCACGATGAGGGAACGGGCGAGAGCCACCCGTTGTTGTTGACCACCGGACAGTTGAGTGGGGAAAAGGTTTTTCTGAGCTGTCAGATGGGTTATCTGCAGCATTTCTTCTACACGCTGGCGAATGAATTTTTCCGGAAGTCTTCTCAGTTTTAAGCCGTAGGCTACATTTTCCCAAACAGTGAGATGCGGCCAGAGTGCGTAGTTCTGGAAAACCAGACCAATGTGTCTGTCGTACGCAGGCACAGAAGTGATATCCTCACCGTCCAGAAAGATGCGGCCACGGTCTGGCTGGCAGAAACCAGCAATAACTCGTAAAAGTGTTGTCTTGCCACATCCGGAAGGACCAAGCAAGAAGAAAATCTCTCCTTCTGCTACCTGAAGGTTGATACTGTTTATCACGGGTGTTGACCCGAATTTCTTTGAAATATTTTCCAGAGAAAGGAGCGTGTTTTTCATGGCAGTCCATAAAGATACTTTATTTCTTTGGCTACCATTGTAAACTTCTCCCGGGAAAGATTCAACCATCTGGTAAGATACTGGTTACGGAAAACCGGGTCAGACCAGTTTTCCCAGAAAAAACGCTGGGCTACAGGTTTTATCGGAAGCTGGTAAAACTGATTCCAGAGATGCTGTTTAGAACATACGGTCACCAGTCGCCAGGCTCTCTTCAATTCAGTATGGCAGTCTATAACGCAGGCACCTAACAAATCGTTTAACAGCGTCCAGCGTTTACCAGCCAGAGAAAAATCATACCGCAGAAAACTCTGCCGCAGGTAAGGGTTAGCCTTGCCGAAAAGAACTCCTGGATGCTGATATGTTTTTGGTCTGATACTCAAACGGTTAAGGGCAAATTCTTCTGGCCCGTCTTCTGCCCCTGGAGGCAGCATCCATACCAGTTGACCTTTCTCAGAAAGAAGGAATTCAAGAAAACGGCGGGCTGTGGTCAGATTAGTAGCACCTTTTAAGATAGCAATAGCATCAGGATTAATTACTGTCAGTTCAGGAAGGGCAAAGTCTATATTTTCTGAGCCATTCACCTGAATCTGGGCCAGGGCGTAGGAATCAATACACAGAGAAATAGCTACATCACCTAACGCGGTTGCTCTGGCTACCTGACTGGCGCTGGAGGAAAAATGCCTGGTGTTTCCAGCCAGTGACAGGATAATTTTCCACCCCTTTTCCCAGCCATAAGCCTGGAGAATGATTTCGTACATCATGTGCATGCTGCCACTATGGCGGGGGTCAGCTGCACCTACCCAGGAGAAATATTCAGGTCGGGCTAAATCTTCCCAGGTGGCAGGATAAGGAAGTTTGAGATAATCCAGAACCTTTTTATTGTAAAGTATTCCGAAACTGCTTAGCACCACTCCGTACCAGTAACCTTCCGGGTCGTAGTTGGGTACACCCAGACAGCTTTCTGGAATATCCTTTAAGATTTTTTTGTCTAAAACATACCTTTGCAAAAGTCCTTTCTCTTTCAATCTGAGATAGGGGTCCAGACCACCACCAAAAAATATATCAATATCAATCCCGGAGGGATTTTTCTGGAAGAGAGATTCCACCAGTCTTAAATCATCAGATGTACCACCCTGGTCAATCCAGTCCAGGTTAACCTGCTGTCCATATTTTTCCCTGTACCATTTCTGAAATTTTTTTGTTATCTCCACACGGATACCTTCCCAGTGAGGGGAGATAATTACCAGATGGTCAGCTGCTGGCAAAAACTGTAGATTGGCTAAAAGCAAGAAAAAGGGAAGATAACGTCGCACCGCTGTCCTCCTTTGCGGTCATGATTATAGCAGAAAGGGAGAAAATCGTCATCTAAATTGTCCCGGGAAGAAACTTGTAGTACACTGAAGAAAACGAATTTTTGGAGAAGTCAGTGAACGAGGAGAAGGGAAGAAAAATAGGTTTGCGACACTACCTTTTCTGGATGGTTCCGGGAACAATTTGCCTATCTGCAGTGCTTCTGATTTCTGTTTTTCATTCCGCAGAAAAAGTTCTTTCCTCACTCCGCCAGGGAAAAACAGGTAAACTTGCTCTTTCTTCCTTTCAGTCCATCTTCAGGGCTCCGGAAAGCTGGAAGGTATGGCTTTCTCAGTGTGAAGTCGTGGATGTCGCTTTCTGGAATAACCACTACTTTGTTGCTACTGCTCAGGGTGGGGTGGTTGTTTATAACGAAAATCTGGAACGGGTCAGTCAGATTACCAGCCTGGAAGGCTTACCAGAAAATGCTATCCGCTGCCTGGCTGCTACTGATGAGGCGCTCTGGATAGGTCTGGCCCATCATGGCCTGGTAGCCTTAAAAAATAACCAGCTCTTTCATTATTCCTTTCCCGGAAAAGAAACAGATATGATTACCTGTTTGCTTGTCTGCCCGGAAGGGTTGCTGGCAGGCACCTTGAAACACGGAGTTTTGAGATTTGAGAATTCCTCCTTCCGACCGGTAAAGCACCTTTCTGGATTAAAGGTAAGAGCCCTTGCCAGTCATAAAAGTACCCTTGCTGTAGGTACTCAGGGTCAGGGTCTGATTCTTTACCGGGGCAAAACTCCTGTTGTTGTTTCCAGTAAGCAGGGAATGATTGCAGAAACAGTCCTGGATATTGCTACTTCCGGGGAAGATTTTCTGGTGGCGACACCCGAGGGAGCCTTCCGTGTAACTCAGACAGGTCAGGCATTCTGTCTTCTGGATGGTTGCTGTACTGCTGTGGCTGATTTTTTCCATCGTCCCCTGGTGGGTTCCCTCCACCGGGGTCTTTGTCCGGCTGAGGGGGACTCTTCTTCCGGTCAGTTTTCTAACTGCTACATCAATCGGATGAAGACTGCAGGAAGAAAATTCTTTCTTTTAACTGAGAAAGGAGCCTATGTCAAAAGGGGAGATGGATGGGAGATGCTCTCTGTTTCAGGAAATTTACCTGCAGGTTTTATCACCTGCCTGGCGAAAGCAAGTTCCGGACATCTTTACGCCGGTAGTTTTGAATCCGGTCTTCTGGTTCTGGAGAAAGATAAGTTTATCAGGCAGATTATAGACGAAGATATCCGGCAGGTAAACTGTTTTCTACTTGAGGAAATGGCAGGAAGGCTACTTGTCGGCACAGGTGCAGGTCTGGCATTTTTTGATTTAAACGGTAATCTTAAGGGACTAATTAACGAAGAACTACTTGGAGCAGCTGTCTATGGATTGTGCCAGTATCAGGACGGTATATGCTGTGCTACAGGTGGTGCTGGAATCTGTTTTCTGCAAGAGGGGAGTATTTATAATCTCTCCAGGTTCCAGGGACTGCTGAATAACCATGTGTATGCCTGTACTGCCTTCCAGGGTTATCTCTATGCCGGCACCTTAGGAGGCATCTGTGTCATAGCCGGCAGAAAAGTAACTGACTGTTTTACCTCAGCAAGTTCAGGATTGCCTGCTAACTGGATAACTTCTTTCTGTCAGTGTGGTCCCTGCCTTTATGCTGGGACTTACGGAGGAGGGCTGGCACGTTTTTCTGAAGGGAAATGGGAATCTTTGCAGAAGATTACCGGGGCAGTGGAGGTGAACAATAATTGTCTGGTAAGTTTTAAGGAGTATGTGCTGGCAGGAACTGTCCGCTCGGGTCTGTTAATACTTGACACCAGGAAACAAAAGTGTTCTACTTTCATCAGCGGGCTTCCTTCCCGGAATGTAACGGCATTGCTGGTGGAAGAAAAAGGACTTTACATAGGGACGGATAGCGGCCTTCTATTTATAGACACTGAAGCTCTGGAAAAATTGTTCCCATGAACTTGTCCTGCCGTCCGGTAGTAGTAGTTTTTCTGCTGGCAGCAGTGCTGATAAAGGCAGAGACCGGATGCCTTATTCCTTCAGGGAGTGACAGACCAAGGCCAGACATCCTTTCTCTTGCAGAAATGAAGGTGAAGGTGGTAATCAATGAAGGACTGGCCACCACCTTTATGCAGCAAGTTTTTGCCAACCGTACAACTGCTGATTTGGAAGCCAATTACGAATTTCTCATTCCTGAATCTGCAGCCTTAAGCCGTTTTGCTCTCTGGGAAGACCATGTGCGTTTACCAGGGGTGGTTCTGGAAAAGAAAAGGGCAGAGCAGATTTATGAAAAGCTCACTGTTAGAAAGATTGACCCGGGTCTTCTCCAGCAGGCTGAGGAAGCCCGACGCCATGTTTTTTCCGTGAGAGTTTTTCCCGTCCCGTCTTTGGGAACAAAAAGATTAGAACTGGAATACACAGAAACGCTTCCCCTGGATAACCTGCGGATGCAGTATCGCCTGCCATTAAAACCTGTCCGTTACCAGACACAGACCTGTGATAATTTTTCTCTGGAAGTAATCATAAAAAACCAGTTACCGTTAAAGGAAATTCATTTTTCCGAAGCAAGTTTCCCGCTTAAACCTGTCCGCAAAAGTGCCGGCGAGTTTTCGGGTTATTTCCAGGCAAGAAATTTTTCTTTCCAGGATGATTTTACTGTGGAATTTGGACTGGATGTCAGTCAGATGGGATTTGTTTTTCTCACCTATCGCAACCCTGACACCAGGCACCGGGTGGTACCGCTTTTCTCTAATGGCCGTCCTGTAGCTGATGCTGATGGCTACTTTCTGGCAAGGGTACTTAGTAATCTTGGAACTTCCGGGCAGAAGCCAGAAGAACCATCCTGTGTGGTAATCCTTTTTGACCTTTCCCTTTCCATGAGGTGGGAGAAACTTGACCGGGCTTATGAAATGCTGGAAGGTCTTTTGAAAACACTTTCTCCGGAAACTTATTTTCAGATAGGTGTTTTTCGGGACAGGCTGGACCTTTATCCGGAGAGGATGACACCTGCCACCAGGGAGAAAGTAGAACAGGCACTCTCCTGGGTCGGGCAATGTTACCAGGCAGGAGGAACAGATTTACTGGCAGCGGTCAGGAAACTTCTTCCTTCCCTTAAAGATAAAGGCAAAAAAGTTTCTCTGGTGGTTATCAGTGATGGACATCAAACTGTGGGTGAACTGAGACCGGCTTTTATTGTAAAACAGATTTCAGAATTATGCCGGCAGGCAAAGATTAAGATTCATCTGTGTGGAGTAGGTGAGGATGCCAACAATACCCTTATGGAGGAGATCGCACGGGCAACAGAGGGAACTTTCCTCTGGGTTTCAGAAACAGAAGATGTCAGGTACAAGGTAGGGGTGCTGAAGAGCAGGTTACAGCAAGAAATGTTAGAAGATGCCAGGATTTCCTTTACCCACCAGGTTAATCGGGTTTACCCTGAAGAAAGTCAACGTTTTCTTGATGGTTCCTGTTTTTCCGTAGTAGGACGATACAGCAGGCCTCAAGCTTCCAGTCAGGCTAATATAAAACTGAAATACAGGGGAGAAGAGTTATCCTGGGTGAAAAATGTTTCTTTCCCTGAACGCAGCCTGAAATTTGATTTCCTTCCCGGACTGTGGGCTAAAGCCAGAATTGAAGAACTTTTGCGTCTTATTCGTCTGAAAGGTGAAAATGAGGAATGGATTGAGGAAATTATCTCCCTGGCAAAGCAGTATAATCTGGCAACCCCGTATACTTCCTTTCTGGCTGCCCCAAGAAGTTTGCTGCGTCCCAGGGCTATTAAACCAGGGGACCCTGTTCTGAGAGTTAGAACTGGTCCGGAAATCGTTCAGGTAGTTGCCATTTTTCCTTTCGGCCAGGTTAAGAGATTGCACTACAATAGTCGCCGGGATTTCTGGGAAACAAGATTCCTGATTCCCCCGGTTTTAGGGGATGGCAGTTACCAGTGTCAACTTGTTTTGATAGATAATGCGGGAAGACAGTATCTGGAGAAAAAATCTTTTGTCGTTGACAGTGTTCCTCCGGTGGTAAAGGTTAAACTTTCCGCCAGCAGAGCAAGACCTGGCCAGATGATAGAAGTTCGGGCTCTGGCTGATGCTGATACCAGGAGTATCAAAGTAAGATTTCCCGGTGTTTTACCTGTGGATTTGCGATACGAAAAGAAGGCTGGAGCGTGCCTGGGCTGGCTGAAAATTCCGGCTAATCTTGAGCCAGGCATTTATGAACTGGTGATTGTGGCTGAAGATTTCAGCCGGAATATTTCTCAGGTTAGAACTAAACTGGAGATCATTTAAGTGGGTAACACCAATTTCCGGTGGTGGAAATACTGCTGGGCACTGGTTGTTTTCTGCCTGCATATCTGTCGGGGTTTTTCAGCTGAGTTAAGTGAGCTGGAAAAAGCCTGCTATTTCAGGGAACCTTTCCTGACAGGAACCTGCCTGGTGCCCAGAACTCCTGGAGAACAGATAAAGCTTTTAACTCAACTGGTGAAGAAAGGGAAAGAAATCAGCCAGGCTTACCTGAAGATGGCTCAGGCCTACCTTTCACTTGGCCGGTACAAGGAAGCAGCAGATGCCATGGAGTACTATGTTCAGGTGGAGAAACGTTCTCCAGAGAGTCTGAGGAAACTGGCTGATTTTTACGGGGAGAGACTGGATTTTGACCGTCAGATAAAGGTTCTGGAAGAATTGGCGAATCGGTGCCCGGTGATAGCGACACAAACAGAAAAACTCCAGGCAGAGGAAAATCGTACAGAAGAATATGAGTGGAAGGAAAACTGCTATCTTTTGCAGGAACCAGAAGCTGTAACGGTTTACCGGGAAATTATTAGAATAGCCAGAAGGTATAACCTTGTCTCCTGCCTTGACCGCACCTATCAGAAGTTAATAGACCTTTTCCCGAAAAACCCTGGTTACCGCCAGGAGTATATTCAGGAGTTAATCAGCCAGAAAAGGTTTACCGAAGCTCTGCAGCAGCTTACCCTCCTGGGAAAATTATTTCCGCATACGATGAACTCTGTCTGCCGGAGGAAAAGCGAAATTTATCTGGAAAGGAAACAGCCGGACAAGGCAGTTGCCTGTTATGAAGAGATTCTCTCTTCTTGTCTGGAAGAATCTCTCTACTTTGATTATTTCAATCTTCTCCGCCGTTGGAATCAGTTTTCTACCTGGAAGAAAAAAATCCTGAAGAAGAAAGATGTTGACCTGGAAACAATGGCAGCTCAATTTTACCTCTACAAATATACAGGCCAGATGCAGAAGGCAGAAACGTTTCTCCAGGAATGGGTCAAAGTCAAAGCAGAGAGATTACGAAAACCGGAACTTTTTCGCCGGCTTGCCATGTTTTTAATATCAGCAGGTCACCTCAGAGAAGCAGCCGCAGCTCTATATTCTTGCTGGATGCTGGAACCAGCAGAGAAAAATCTTGTTGACCTTTTCTCCCTGGTGGAAAACGCAACCAGGAATCTTCCTTTTAATAAGGATAGACTTTCCACCTGTTTTAACGGAAAGAATTTTGACCGTTCTCCCGGGTTTCTACCGGGTGTTCTTTCGCTCCTGCTCAATGACACGGGATTATGGCCAAAATTAAAGCAACTGGAGGAAGTCTGTACCATCTATGGTAATTTTGCTCTGGCTTATCAACTTTTTCTTGAATTCAGGAAGCAATTTCCCACCAGCCAGTTTCTCCCACAGTTACAGTTAAAAGTCATAGAAATTGCCTTCCGCTATGGTGCCTACAATCAGGTGATAGCCTGGGGAGAAAATTACCTGTCCAGTTTTCCCGACCAGGAAGGGAGTCTCAGGGTTCTGGAAACGATAGCTGAATCTTACTATGCCCGGAATAATTTTCCTGCCACCTGGGAGACCTATACGCGTCTTCTGAAGATGACTGCGGAATCTGATTTGAGAAAATTCTACCCTGTTTACCTGGAAAAATACATCAGAAAACTGATTGCGCAGAAAGAATATCTCCGGGTAATAGAGATTTACTGGGCGCAGATTAGAGAGCATCCCCGGGAGGAAAAACTTTACCAGCATTTTCTTTCTTTTATATCTTCTCACAATCTTTACCAGGAAGAACTCAACCTTTACCAGGAAGCAGTTAAACGTTTTCCTTCTTCCTCCTGGTATCACCGGCTTGCCCGCTGGTACCTGAAGAGGAAAGGAAAGGCTGCTTTTCAGGAAATTACCAGAAAAATCAGAGAAGTTTTAAATGCTCCGGAGCTGGAATCTTATATCCAGAATTTTTCCTCTTCCTGGGATGGGGAAGATTTTACTCTGGAGATGGCACGTTATGCCCATGACAGATTTCCCACCAGCCGTTTCTTTGCCCGGTACCTTTTTGACCAGCTTTTTTTCAGGTACAACTGGGGAAGAAGGCCTGCTTATGAAAAAATGATGGTGGATGTGGCTGTTGAATGCTTCTGGCTGGATGAGCACATCCGGAAAACATTTTATCGTTACCTTTTCTGGAAAAACCTTTTGACAGAAGAATCCAGAAAGGCCGCTTCTGTCACCGGTCGCAGTTACCTTCTTTTCCGGGCTGAAGCAGAATCCTGGTTTTCCCGGTATGAGATAGCATATCCACTCTTTTCGCAACTGAGTTTAATGTATCCTGACAGCAAAGAAATTTTAAGCAGGACTGCTGATTTAGCCCGTTCTCTGGGCCAGACACAGGAATCGTGCAGGCTTTATCTCAGTCTGGCGGAAAGATATCCAGCGGAAAAGGATTTCTGGATTAAAGCCGGGGAAGTAATGGCTGAGGTAGGCGAGTATCAAACTGCTGGAAGAATCTGGGAAAATATTTTAAAGATAGGGCCGTATGAGTCCGCGCTGCATCTGGAGCTGGCTACCCTTTACTGGGACTACTACCAGTATGAGAAGGCCATCGCTGCTATCCAGAAAGTCCGGCAGCTGAAGAATGAACCTTACTTAATGGCCAGGGAACTGGCTCTTCTCTATGAGGGGAAGAAGGATTACCCTTTAGCGGTCAGGGAGTATGTTCTGGCGAGTATTCACCAGGTGCAGCAGAGGTATCGTATCATCTCGCGGTTAGTTTATCTGGCAAAGTCAAAAAACCTGGGGTCAGTGATTGATGCTACCTTTACGAAATTTCTCTCTGACCGGGAGCCAGAATCAGTTTTTGCTTATGGAGAGTACCTGGAACGAAGTGACCGCACCGGGGAGAAAAAAGCACTTTATTCTTCCTGGCTCAACCGTTTCCCTGACCAGAGTACTCTGGAACGTTTTTATCGTTATTTTGAAGGACAGGGTGAGACAGAGCTGGTGGCTGCAGTCTTAAACAAAATGGTGGAAGTAAGCGGGCAGAGCAGGCACAGCCTATCCAGGCTTGCTGCTTTTTATGAATCACAGGGTCACCAGGAACTGGCTGAGAATGTTTATCAGAGAATGCTGGCACGTTTCCGGGAGGAAGAAGATTACATTTTTGTTCTGCAGGAGATAAAAAACTACTATCTGCGGAGGAAAGATACTGAGAAAGCCATGGAGTATTTGAAACAGGCTATCAGGATAAGTACAGGAGAACAGAGAGAATCACTATCCCTGGAACTAATCAACCGTTTGCTGGATTTAAACCGGTTTTCAGAAGTGAGGCAACTGCTGGGAATTCTGCTGAGAGAAAATCCGCTGCAGTTATCTTTTGTGGAAGCGCTGGCAACAGTTTACCAGAGGGAAAAGGACTGGAAGGGTCTGGAAGAATTCCAGAAGGAAACCATCAGACAAATCCAGAAAAGCCAGCTATCTTCAGAAGAAAAGCAGGAGCGGATTATTTCCTTCAGGCGCAGACTGATTGATATTTATATTGAGGCTAAATTATTCCGGGAAGCCCTGGACCAGTATCTGGAAATTCTTAACCGCAAGCCAGAGAACCAGGAAATTTTCAACCAGGTTTATACCTTCTGCCACCAGCATGATTTGCTACCAGTTGTCAAAAATTATTACTACAAAACTGCGGTTTCTTCCTTCCGGGATTATCGCTGGGCTAAACTTCTTGCGGAGATAGCTTTGCGGGAGGGTGAGCTGGAGGAAGCCAGAAACTGGTACTGGAAAGCTTTGCAGCAGGAACCCCAGCGCAGCAGTCTCTGGGAATCTCTGGCACAGATTTGCTGGCAGTTAGGTGACTGGAAGGGTGCCGGGCAAGCCTGGGAGAAGCTCTGGCGGCTGCAGCGCTCTCCTCAGCCGCTTTTGCACTGGCTGAAACTTTCTCTGCGGCAGGGTAACTCAGAAGAAAGCCGGGTGATTGTAAAGCAACTGCTTTCCGGAAAAAATATCCCGGCCAGCCGCTATCTGCAGGTCGCAGGAATTCTCTGTCAGGAAAATCAATTGCTGGAATCCTGGTCCTGTTTAGTTAGGTGTCTGGAACTGGTTTCGCAAGACCCGTATGAAAATGTTTTGCAGCAACAGGACAGGGAAATCCTGGGTGAGGTATCTGTACTGGCTGATAGGGAGATAGATTTTCTTGAGAGGGCAAAAAATCTTCTTGCTGTTTTCAGCCGGGAAAAGCTTAAGGAAAAAAACTTTGAGCAGGAAAAAATCAGCCAGAATGAGCAAATTCTTTGCCAGTCTGTGGAGAAAATGGCCAGCTTTGTGGAAGAAAAAGGAACTGTGAGGCAAAAAGAGAGGCTGGATTTATGGGTGAGAAAGCACCTGAAAGAAAAAGAGACGGTCTCTTCTGACTTACTCCTTACCATAGCCAGAAATAGTCATCTGCCAGAAGCGGAGAAAGAAATTTTGCTCTTTCGTATCAATCATGCCAGCCAGCAGGGAAGGAGGGAAAAAGTAGAAGAACTTCTTCAGTACTACCTGCAGAGGCAGGATTTCCACTCAGCCTGTCAGCTTCTTGCCAGTGAAAGAGACCGTTATACGGACTGGCAGAGAAATGAATATCAGAGAAGACTGGCACGTTTGTGTCTTTATCTTTCCACGGATGGGTTACGTTTACAACCTGATATAGAGCGCGAGTTAACGGAGCTTTTCCTCATGTTGCAGCTGGGAAAAGGCGATATCGCAGAAAATACTTTCCCCTCTAAAATGGATTCTCCGGAAATTCAGCGTTTTTTGGAATTAACCTGGAGATACCGGGATAGATGCCGGATTCTGGTGTCTCAACCGCACAGATATACTCCAGATTTGCTGCAGTTTTTGTTGGAAAAAGGGGAGGAGGAAAGAAGCTTTCAGACGATAGATGGTGCCTGCGGTGGGTTCAGACCTGTCTGGAAAAATACCAAAAAAATACTTCTTTCCTGGTTTTTCCAGAAACCCTTCTCAGAAAGGCAGCCTTTCTTTACCAGTGTGCTGAAACTGGCTCCTGTTTTCAAGCAACTTCATCAACCGGTTAACCGGCAGGACGAACTTTTCGGTTCTGACTGGTTTGTTTTCGCCCGTCGTTATGGCCAGGACCTTCTTTTAGCCGGGAGTAATTCTGCTGGTGATTACCTGGTAGCAGAACTGGAAGGGTCCCCTCTTTCCGGCAGTAAACAGGTAGAACTGGCTGACTGGTACTGTCAGCAGAAAAAGTATGAGCAGGCTCTGAAGCATTATTCCTTAGCCGGGCAGCTTGATTACAATTCCACAGAGCTTTTAGTTAAAGTGGGTTCCTGTTATCTGGCAATGGGGGAGAAAGAGGCTGCTGTCAGGGAGTGGAAGAAGATAATAGTCAGGTTCCCACCTAAAGTGGAAGAGGTGAAAAGGTGTCTGAGAGTTCTCCGGGAAAATGGTTTTGAGGAAGAAGCCTGGAATGTTCTGGAGGAAACTATCTGGGAGAAAGGGATGATAGAAAATGCTGTAGCCAGCAAAGAAATTCTAACTTCTTTTGCTAACCTGGTAAACAGAGAAGATAAACGCTGGACAGCACTTCTGAAAAAGGTTGTTGCCAGCTGGCCCCATGACATTGGCTATCTGGAGAAGATTATTAATTCCGGATGGGTACCGATACCGGAACAGGAATTTTTCTATCACCAGGTGCTGAAAGTTCTCTCCGGAAACCAGCATTTACCTTCTTTTCGTTACCAGCTGGACCGCTGGCAGGAGAGACTGGCTGATTACTACCTGAATAATGGTTTTTACCAGCAGGCAGTTTACTTTTTACAGGGTTTACAGAAGTCCGGGAAAGAAAATCATGCGGCTTCCTGGACGAAAGAAAAACTTTTGCAGGCTCTTATCTTTTCTGGAAGATGGGAACAAGCACTTAGCCTGGAAGGATCCTATCTTCTGGATAATCCAGAAGCAGCTGTTTCTGTGGCAGGATGGTGGGCAAGGGTGAAACAATGGTCCCACAGGCGCAGGGTTCTTAAAAACTTTTACCGTCAATACCTGGACAACCCGCAGGAAAGAAAAATCTCAGCCCTGATTGGTCTTGCCAGCATTTTCTTTGAGGAAAACAATGAGGAACAAGCCACAAGAATTTTGCAGATTATGGTTCAGCAGCCCGGAGAAGAAGAAAACGCCTGCCAGCTGGCAGCAGAAACTGCCCAGCGGTATGGAAGAACAGAGCTGGCTCTTGATTTTCGGCAGAAACTGGCTACCCTTGATGCAGGTAATCTGGAAAACAGACTGGAAATCGCGCGTCTTTTAGCAGCCAGGGGTGAAAATAGTAGTGCCAGTGATACCCTGCTTAAAATCCTTTCTGAAGAAAAAGGGGAAAAGAAAGTCAAACTGCAAGCAGCGGAACTTCTTGGTCGGCTTGCTGTTACCCTGCCAGAAGGCAAACAACAGGAATTGCTGAGTGTTTGGCAGACTCACGAAAAAAACCTTTATTATTGTCTCGCCTATGCTTGCTATCTTTTCCGTTCCGGCAAGTTAGAAAAGTGTTTCCAGTATCTGGAAACAAAGGGAAAGGATTTTTCCTGGTGTTACGATTTATTTTACCTTAGAGCCAGACTGGCTGAGGAAAGCGGAAGGATAAATCTGGCAGTGGGAGACTGGCTGAAGGTTCTTTTCTACAGCCCGGAAAACATAGAAGCCCGGTTCAGGCTTTTCCATCTTTTTATCCGTAGAGGCACAGAGCACAAATCTGAACACCAGTACTACCAGGCTTTGCAGGTGGTGGAAGCATTTTTACCTCCAGGTATCAGCAGTTACTGGCAGTCTGCTTCCTCCGGAGAAGAGCCAGTTTCCCAGCAGTATCTTAACCTTCTGGAAAGCATATCTTTGCCGGTGAAAGATAAAGTGGAGTTTCTGGAAGCACTTTCTGATGTCATGGTATCTCTGGGCCGGCTGGAAAAAGCGTGTGAGGTGGAAAACTACATTCAGAGGATAGGCACTTCTGATGCTGTGAAAGAATCCAGGAAAAGACAGCAGAGATACCGGATGATGGCAGATTTAGAGCGCAGGAGAAAACAGAAGGTTTTAAAGCTGACAGGTGATTTAGCCAATAAAGGTAGCTGGTAAGGCGAAAAAATGAGAAAGAAAATAATTTTCCGTCTGGGGGTAGGTATTTCTGTTTTCAGCATAGTCTGGTTGATGGCTCAGCAACTTAGCCGGGAGCCAGAGGATTTTCTGGAGAAAATTTTGACGCCCAGGCCCATGGTTTACCTGCAGGTAAAGGATGCTTCTCAACTGTTAAAAAGGTACCGGGAATCACAGCTGAAAACAGCGTACGAGCAGGGACAGAGTTTTTCTGATTTTCAGAAATCCAAGTTGTATGTAAAGCTGGAGGAAAGAATTAAAACAATGGCTGAGGTCTCTGGTTTTAAAATCAGTCTGGAAAATGTCTGTTCTTTTCTCGGCAAACAATCAGCGGTATGGCTATTTGACCTGGCGGAACTGAAGTTTGTGGCGGCTACTGTCCTGGAGGAAAACAAGTTTGTCGCCAGTATTCTAACAGCTAATTTACAGAATTTTGACCAGCGACAGGAGGGAAATTTAACCTACCAGGTTAAAGAGAGTATGGAAAATGGGGTGGTTCTGGCATGGGCGAGAATGGGTAATCTACTGGTTTTTTCTCATAATGACCTGCCTGATTTTTTGCGTCTGTGTGAGAGTCTGCGAGAGAGCAGGGACTGGTTTTCTCAGGCAGAAAAGGCTTTCCGTAAAATTTTCGGTTCTGAAGTTGCCTGTCACCAGGTAACTTTGTACCTGACTTCTGCTGCTATCCAGAATACCTATTTCCGGAGCTGGTGGCTTTTCCGGAATGAGAAAGACTGGCGCTGGGTGGAGCAGGGGCTGCTGGACTGGGAAGAGGGAAAAAACCAGTTCCTGGAAAGAAGATATTTTTTGCCAGAGCAACAGTTAGAAACCTCTACTTTTGATTTACAAAATCTTCTTTCTGCTGTGCCTGCCAGAATCAGTTACCTGCGAGCCGAAAAGGAGCACAATTCTGATGTTATGTTCCAGGAACTTGCCCGCTATTTTTTACCCGACCTGGACCAGACATCCCGACAGGAACCATTAGTTTCCCTGCTGGAGGCAGCCAAACCTGATGCTTACGCAGTTTTTTTGGAGCCAGTCTTTAATGGTGATTTATTCCTCCACTGGAAAAAGGGTCTGCTGATACACCTTTCTCAACCGGATAATTTCCCGCAAAAGAACTTTCTCGCCAGAATAAAGGAAATTTATGAGCAGGCATTTTTCTCTGGCAGAGCAAGGAAATCAGGTTTTTCCTGGAAGGAGACAAAAGTAAAGACTAATTCAGTTTTCTCTCTAAAGATACCTTTATTTCCTTATTCCGGAATTGTTGTTTCTCAGGCAGGTGCATTTGTTCTTCTGACCAACGTAGAAGATTTTTTGCATGCGAGTTTTGAAGGCAAAGACAAAAGCTGGCAGGCAGAAGCAGGCTGCGAAAAATTCATCTGGGTGGACGCTGAGAGATTGTGGCAGGTCTATGAGAAAACAATAAACTTTTTAGCTGCCTGCCCTGACTGGCGGACAGAAGGCACTGCCTCTTTCTTCCGCGATAATCTTGGTTCTGTTGCTATCTGGTTTTCACCGCTAAGCCAGTACACCTTTGAGCAGAGGGTGAAAAACAGCCAGAGGCAGCAGGTGATACGTTACACATTGAAGTGAGGCTGAATGCTCCTTTCTCGCAGGAATCTGGCAGCATTATTTAGTTTCAGCCTGCTGGGGATGGCTGAGTTTTTCTCCTGGAGTAAAGAACTGCCGGTAGCTTCTGGCTATCTCATAGTGGAAGCTCCATCAGGAATGGTTCTGGAATTTTCGGGGGGAAAATGGCTGGAAACACCTTTACCGATTGGTTCCCTTATTAAACCTTTCACCTGTTTAGCAGCCATAGAAACAGACCGCAAACTTGCCAGTTTGGTTCTGGTCTGCACGCCAACTTCACCTTCTTTACCCTGTGTGGATGGTTGCTGGTTCCGGGCTGGTCACGGCAGTCTGAATATGGAGCAGGCTCTTTCTGTTTCCTGTGATAGATACTTCCGGTATCTGGCAGAGAGAACATCACCTTCTCACTGGAAAAATGTCCTGAAAAGGTACGGACTGGGTGAAAGGGAAGAGGGAACAGAAGTACTGAGTGCCATGGTAGGTACCAGTGAGAAATTAAAGGCTACTTTAGTGCAAATACTCTGTGCGTATCTTGGTCTGGGGACAGAGTTACTTTATGATAACCAGAGTAAACCTGTACCGGGCAAAAAACTACCACTTAAAGGGCCGGTATTTTTAGACCAGGAAGCGAAAAGGATTATCTCTGGAGGGCTGGCTGGATGTCTTTCCTGGGGAACAGGGAGTAATCCTTTGAGTATCGGGGAATCTCGTCTGGCTGGTAAAACAGGTACCAGTGCTTTCGCCATAAAAAATCTGAAACACAGTTTACCCACTCACGGTTGGTTCGCTGGTTACTGGCCAGAAAAACATCCCAGGCTGGGTATTGTTGTTTTCCTTCTGGAAGGCAGGGGTCAGGATGCGGCCAGAGTAGCCTGTCATCTTATCTCAGCAGCAAGAAAAAAGTACCTTCCAGCAGAAACAGAGTGAAAAAGGAGAAACTTGAGGAACTCAGTTTTTCTTTTCTTCCTTCTGACAGCCAGTAGTTTCTCCACAGAGGTTAGAATTGGTCTTTTCAGTTTATGGCGGCCGAGCAAACTGAATCTTTCAGTGGAAACTCCCTGTGCCCTGGACATTAAACTGAAAACAAAACTTCTTGCCAGGTGGCTGGCAAAACCAGGTGAACCAATGGAGGTTGTTTTTTCCAGAGAGGAAAAAAGTATCAGTTTTTTCCTCCGCAGAAGGCTTCTATGTCAATGCACCCTGCTTCCAGGGTCAGAAATCTTCCTGGAAACAGAAACAGGGCAGCAGATAAACTGGATATTGACTGTTTCTTCCACAGAGAGAAGGTACCGGGGAAGAATCTCGTTACTGCTTTCAGAAGAAAATTACCTGATACCTGTTCTTGTTATTCCCCTGGAAGAATATGTAGCCCAGCTGGTAGCTTCAGAACTTCCTTTCCAGATTAACCTGAAATTATACAAAGCCCAGGCAGTTTGTTGCCGGTCATATGCTCTGGCTATGAAAAATAAGCATCACTACTTTGATTTCTGCGATACGACTCACTGCCAGTTTTTCCAGGGTCTTTCCCTGGAAAAGAAAAGGTTGACAGAAGCGAGAAAAGCAGCAGAAGAATCAGCCGGTCTGGTTCTGAGTGATGGTAGAAAAGTTCTACCTGGCTATTATACTGGCTGTTGTTCTGGCTGGACAGCGACACCGTCTCTTGTCTGGGGTAAAACACAGGAGGGTTATCGTCAGGTGCGGTGCCATCACCCACCTGGTAACCACTGGGAATTCTGGCAAAGAAAACTGGACCCGGATATGGTGAGAAAAATCTTTCTGCCAGGCACCTTATCCAGCAGGCAAATAGATTTGCGGATAACTAAGGAGTCATCCCCTGGTGGTTATGTGGGAGAAATAAGTTGTTTCCAGCAAAAGTTATCGGGTGAGGAATTCAGGCGCAGATACTGCCAGCAAACCAGCTGGAACAACCTGCCTGGACTTTCCTTTTCCCTGTACTGGAGAAAATCTCACTGGGTGGCAGAAGGTTCGGGACTAGGCCATGGTGTAGGGTTATGTCAGACTGGTGCTTTGTTACTCGCAAAGGAAGGAAAATCCTTTATGGATATTCTGCACTACTACTTTCCTGATTTGTTTATCTGCCACTTTAAATCAGTGGTTTGTGATCAGGATGGTTTTTTACCATTGCAACCTTTAGAAAACTAAAGCTTTTTCATTTCTTCAGCAATGATGATTGCTTCTGCTACCTCTCTCATACTTTTTCTTGTGTCCATGCTGAACTTTCTGATTTTCTCATAAGCCTGCTCTTCTGTCAGTTTCTCCACCCGCATAAGAATACCTTTGGCTTTTTCCACCTTCTTCCTGGTTTCCAGTTCTTCCTGAATAACCCTGGTTTTTACCATCAATTCTGTATTCTCAATCGCCACAGCTGCCTGGTTGGCAATGGAGCATAGTATCTCAATTTCTTCTTCTGTATAGGAATGAGGTCTGGAGGTATAAGTATTCAGTACGCCAATAACCCGTCCTTTAACCTGCATAGGAACTGAAAGCATGGAGACAATTCCCTCCTGTTGAGCAATATCGCGATACTTATATCTTGCTTCTTTTCTCACATCCCTGACAACAATAGGACGACCTTGGGCAACAACCTGTCCGGCAATACCTTCTCCCACTTTTAAAGGGGGTTTATTGATATATTCCGGGCTCATAGCCTGAGTAGCTTTAACAGAAAGGGTTTGTGTTTTTTCATCCAGTAGCATGATAGAACAAATCTTAGAACCGAGAACCTGGGCTGTCACCGCGACAATCAGTTTCAGAATATCCTCTAAATACATCTCTGAAGTGATGGCTTTGCTGATTTCATAGAGGGACTTAATAACATCTTGATATTCGTCCGGTGGCATTTCCAGTTCCTTTAAGTTTGTTTTAGTTTAACTGAGATTAGCAGAAAAATCAAGCCTGATTTTCTTGATTTCCCTTTCTTTCTCCTTTGTTTGGTTCCTCTTCCGCGTTTTTTTAACCCGTTTTCCTTCCTGTCCCTCTTTCGCAAAGAAAGGTCAGGGGAGATTTTGAAACCCCATCTGCAAGAAGGGAGAACAAAGGAGCAAAAATTCTGCTGTCCCCAATCCCCTATGAACGGGTCAGGTCATT